>Ga0136643_10004062_pt1 | contig 20006 bp, 18 predicted proteins | sample TergutLab28metaG_FD_96883 | JGI IMG/M metagenome (GOLD analysis project Ga0136643, IMG submission 96883) | Labiotermes labralis P1 segment gut microbial communities from Petit-Saut dam, French Guiana - Lab288 P1 (version 3) (version 3) | ecosystem: Host-associated > Arthropoda: Insects >...
AAAGTTAAACCTCCAACTCCACCCCATCCCCCCCCCCCCCCCACCCCTATTAACTGTAAAAAGTTTAAAAAAAAAAAAAAAAAAAAAAAAAACTAAAAATTTTCTAAGACATTTTCTGCCATCATCAAAGAAAGTCAGTAATAAGCCATAGAAATATATGGGAACTCTTATGATGTTGCCTCTTTGTTAAGACTCTCTCTTTTCCTGTCGCATAAGGATATCTGTCTCACAAAATTTTAATACCATTTGTCCAAGCTTTTTTATATTAAAATAAGCACTTCTTATTTTACATTCCACCGAAGGACCAATAAATGTACTGAGATAAATGCTTGTTATTGTTGATGTTGTTGTTGTTGTTGTTATAACATAGAGAGTCCCTTTCCTTAATTTATTCATAAGATATGTCATTCACACACACACATGACACTGAAAAATGAAATCTAAAAAGCTAATTTCCAAATGAAACAAAACACTAAATATATGTATGGTGAAATAATTGTTTTTTATCAAAATGCTGCTAGAATTTCTTCAAATGCATATGTTAAAAAATAATTTTTTATTTTGCTTTGCCTTTTCAGTCTAAAATGGTTTATTATCATTGTGATAAAGCATCCATTATCCATATCATGGATGTATTATAAGTATAAGGTTTTGTCTCCACAAAACTTAAAATGCTAATGTGGCACAGTATAGTTGGGAGTTAAAATATAAAAGAAATTTGCTATATAATGCACTAAAAAACTATGTACAGAAACAATTCAAGGATCACTGCAGTATGACTATAAGTTCTCTTGCCTCTGATAAATTTTAAAATTTATTTACTTATCTAAAAGGAGAAAATCTTATTAAGGTTAGGGGAAACTTTGTACATCCATAGTTATTTCTCTCGTTTGAATACTCCATTTTGCAAGAAATATGAGCTAAATAGTGAAAGAAAATACAACTACAAATATTTTATGCATCTATTTGCAAAATAAATTACATACATGTATGAAAATACAGTCCACTGTGTGTTATTCTGAATAGTAAGCTTCTGATAAATTGTTCATGGACACAAAGTCACTATGTGTCATTCTGAAAAATAGGTGTTTCATAAACTTTTCATATTATAAGGGCTTGTAAACCTCAACTTCACCACCGGATGTGTATTTAAAAGCATCTTTTCTCTTTTCTGCAATGCTCTACATTTCAGAGGCAATATTCTTGACTCTAAAATTTGTCTGTATAGTCACACCTGAAACAAACTTAAAAAGTTTTGATGTGTTCATCCACATGAATGATATTGTTATTTATCTCAGTGTAGACAACCAATATGAATTATAACTAACTAGCTGCAACTACCACTCTCCATCAATATTATTCTCATTTTGACCTTTCTTCAACCAGCTGTTCTTAAAGATTGCTAATAAAACTAACTGAGCTGAGAAGGTGTGTGTCTGAGACTTCTCTCATTCTGTCTATGAATTCCAGCAAAGTTTCTGGGTAGGTTACTGTGGTCAGATTTATAAAATGTTTACTCAAATTCTATCAGTCTATAGGCATTATTTTGTTGCACTTCTAGCAACAAAATATTCCAACAAATTGAGATGAATCTATTTCATTCATTTAGCAGATGGTGCCATAATATATACTGGCTGTGAATATGACTGTACAGTACTGAACTGCCATTCAACAGCTAAACCTCTTTTTTAACCAAAAGAAATGGAGGGGGGCCATTTGGTGTCCACTTGGTCACTTTGGTAGCTGTGGCTCACTTCGCAGTCCGGCTTGCTTCACTTGCTTGACTGTGTTCAGCTTGGCCACACATTGCTTGCCACTTCTCAACTCACTGCTTCACTCATGGCTCACCATGTGACAAGTGGTTATTGTCATACCGAATAAAAGGAATGTATAAAGTGTTTTGAAAACTACTGGGCTTCATAAATAAGGGATAAGTATGCTCATATTTCAGAACCTACTTCATAAGCCATGGTTAAAGTAGCATATTTTTTCATATTTTTGCAACACTTGAACCGTAAATTTCAACATTCTGTGTACACAATCTTCTCATATCTCTTTTATGCAGTATTCTTCATAAGAAAGAGAAGAAATAGTGTTTGTTCCAGGATGCAGAAATATTCAGAGAAAATAAGAGGTATTGAGTTAAATGGGCAAGTTTGGGCCCTTAATAAAGTTTGTTATTGAAAGACACTTACTTTCCAAATGCATGTTTTACTTAGTTGAATATATACCATGTATCTTTTCATTCACACAAATTAAAAACTAACACTGTACACAGTTTATTTATTCTGTATCACAATAATTAATGAAATATATTTTGGAGAGAATTCTTAACACACTGCATACCAGTGTTTTATAACTAAAGAATGTTTATCAAAATAAGGTATATAGGCCTAATCTTTTGTCAGATCTTCAGGCATTTTTATACTTTTCAACTGAATGGTTATGTTATTGTATGCACTGTCAAACTTTTGGTACTTCTTGTTCAATTATCTTTCACTCCTCAATAATGGCTGTGCCGTGCTGAAACATGTTGGAGTCATATTGAAAACTTTTTGTGTTCTCCCAACAAATGTGTATATTTTGGTTTTCCATCTGTATGCCATGTTATATTGTTCAATCAAATTAATCTTCAGATATTGGAACAGTTAACTAGATGAATATGAATGGCCTTGTATACATTCATAATTTTCTTATCAATTGAGCTCTTCTCTCTCTCTCTCTCTGGCTCTCTCTCTCTCTCTCTTACATTACTGCCAACAAGTGTTCTTGTCTTCCATGCCATTTCTGTTTGCTTTTCGTTATACATTACATGCGTACCATTTCACATCTTCCTTTCTCCTACTCTCCACACTTTCTACGAAAATTGTCTCAATAAGAAGAGTACTGAATATTACTATTCACACAGCAATTTTATTTCTCAACTAATATTCACTCTACTGTAGCTTTTTCACACCCCATGGTCTGAAGTAAGTGTTGAAGTATTTACGCTTGGAATAAAAAATATTTTCACTTCATGTGGCATTATGAATATTATTACTTTGTAAAACATATTTATTTTACTTGCAACAATAAAGTTCAAATAACTTTTGAACAAAATTAGTTTTTGTAACACATTTTGATACTGTTAGTGATAACATTCACTGATTTTTGCTTTCTTGTTCAAGGGCACAAGGTTAATAAGGTACTTGGTAATCAGTAGAAGGATCTGTTAATGACAATGATTAGTTGTAAATTGCTTGGATAACTTACTTGGTTCAATGTCAAGTTACAAAGTTAGTACTGTATCCATGAATGGAGTAATTCCTACTTATCAAACTTATTGCAAATTTCATTATGCACCTTTACCATATTGCTGTGTGTAAAATACCATATACAATTAATTAAAATACTTATTTTTTAAACATCCACCATATTATACCGTTGTTTAAATTATAACACATTTATGCAAATGCTAGTAAGGTTTAAGTTACAGTTGAGTATTGTAAATTATTATTACACCTGGGGATAGGCCTTTGTCACTACCAGGCATTATTTTGTCATGCCACAGTCTACACTACCCAGTGCACTGATATCTATTATGGTTTACATCCGATACCACAACCTTAATTAAAAATAATCTTCAGGGGCATAGCATCCATATTCATTCATTCATACATTTATTCATATACGCACTGGAAGGGTAGCTGCCCTTAAAATTATCCTAAAATTATATTCATTACTTTAAAACACAAAAGTACATCTAGGTTACCATTTATTATTTGCCATACTAACACCAAATTCTCACTCTTTTATCCCCCACCTGTGACGTTTGTGTTGCTCTTTCCTTCAATCTCTTTTTGCATTTTCAAGCTCTGCCACACTGATGTTGAAGGACAATACCGTCTAGTGACTGTACTACAATGCCTCACATGCATGTGCTATGTACTAAGGGAACCTTAACTAAATACAGTGTCTGATAGCAGCAGACAAGAGCTTTTTGCTAGTGTCTGCTGTGTGAATACTGCAATTTTTTTGTGACATATCCACAGTTTTTGGGAGGTTTTCAAGTATGTTATAAAAGTTTTGGAATTATTGAATTGTTTAGTGCTTTAATGCATTTATTTCAAGTATTTTGACCATTATCCCTACTGTGTATAAAGACAGCATATTTTAATGGGACTTGCTGCAGCTAGTTTTTACACTTAAAGTTAAAAATGAAAGAAGCATGTACATAAAATCACAGAATTAAAAGAGCTACAGAATATGGTTGTACATATAAATTGTCCACACATGCACAGTAACTAACTGAAATGTTGCACATTGTTACATTAATGTTTAGCATTATATATTCACTGTGTACAGTAAAACTAAAATGAACTTAGTCATAGCACAATTTCCAATAGAAGGAAGTACTTTCCTGCTGCTCATTTACATACTTATGTGATTAAACTATATATTTTAATAATTTTAAATCCTATTTATTTAGTGTTTAACCTATTTTGTATACACAAGATCTCTAAAAGGAACCTGTTAAAAACTATTTAATATTACACCATTTCTGTGACATGTGTTCTTTAAAGTTTTTGCACAGTATATTTTAGGATTCCATTCTTCTGGGACATGACAATGCATCACAGAATACTCGGATCCTGTTACCTGGTCACACAGCGTCATATACCAGAAGAATGGAACCCTCAGCTACACATCGTTTAAAACCTGAAATTTTGCAAGGATGTATTAGTTATCATTTGACATAATTGTAGGCAGGCCTCAAGAATCATGCCACAGACACAAAAATTTATTCAAAAAGGTCTGTTTACAATATATATATTCATTAACTGCAAACAATGGCCCATGGGAAGATAAATATAAATTTATTATGGCTAAAATCACTAACAAAACTGTTTTTTATAAGAGCATGTGTATGACCAGATTTCTTACTTCAGAATTAAGGAATTACTTCAAAGTGTGGAGTGTGACAATGCTGTGAATTTCATTTTATATGCTAAAGTGCCAATATTATACAATTTACTTTAACTTTACTGGATAAGACCATGGCTGATCAAATCAGTTGTATATTTACTTCTAACAAATACACTTTATGCACATGTTCTGGTGTTTCAAGTACTGTATTTCAGTCAATGAAGTTATATTCCTGAATCTTGCAAATGCATAACTGAACTCTGGTACTTTTTAGTTTCACATTTATATTGTATATACATTGTCAATGCTATGCAGTGTTTGTTGCCCTGGAATAAGTGTATGCAAGAAGATGGGTTTCCAATATATATTTTTTATCATTATTCACTGATTACTGGAGCACTTATCCCATGAAAGGGTAAACAACATCAGTACTTAAAAACTACGCGTATATTATCATATGTTATATTTTGATATACTGTGAATAATGTATGATCCAGACCTCTGCTGCATTATTGTATATCAATTGTGTAATTAAACTATCACATTAAAACATATTTACAATTTCATTACAAGCACTTAAATATGTTGGAGTTCTATGTAAGACAAGATATTAATAAATATTTAAGAAAACTTAGTTATTGACCAACAGCTATATTTATAATGTCTCTTCTTCTTCAGCAACGCCAGTCATAGCATCTTATATGAAGGAATGTATTAATAAAATTTCTCCAAATAAATTCTAGCACAAATTCTGGGCACATAACCACTTAAGCAGATTGATTCTCTTTGAACGTTATTTATTACATGCACTCTGCTTGTAATTACTTACATGTACCAACATATGCATATAATAAAATTATAAGTTATACACAGACTTCAACCTTCCTACATTTTTGGTGATAAACCACCATCCTCAGGGAGACATAATTACAAAGCAACATATATATACCAACACATTAATCTCACATGTACAATGTTAAAATATATCCAATAGCAGTTATAATTACAATAATGTGGATGCTATAGCTAGTATGATGATAAAACTTTCCAGGTAAAAATTCACAAGCCATTGCAGAAAATAGGATGTGAATTTTATCACAAACAGTTTAGCATAGTACTAGCCATAACATCCACATTATTGTAATTATGGCTGCTATTTTATGGACTTTACACATTTTAACATTGTGCATGTATGATTAGTGTGTTGGTATTATACGTTCCTTTGTAATTATGACCCTGTGATGATGGCAAATTATTGCCAAAATATGTATGAGAGTTCAAGTTTCTGTATAACTTACAATTTTATTATGTGCAAAGTTGGTGTGAGTAAATCATTATAATTCATCCCCTGTTCACACATGTTGTCATACCAAAAATGGTTTTATTAGGCCGGGAATAATGTAATACAACAGGAGGCTTATACACTATAACTGTTACATGAGAGTGTATTAAATTACCTAATGCTAATCGAGAAGAATGAGATGGGCTGGGCATGTGGCACCTATGGGTGAGGAGAGGGGGGTGTATAGGGTCTTGGTGGGGAAGCCGGAGGGAAGGAGACCACTGGAGAGGCCTAGGTGCAGATGGGTGGATAATATTAGGATGGATCTCCAGGAGGTAGGATGTGGGTATAAGGACTGGATTGGGCAGGCCCAGGATAGAGATAGGTGGCGGACGCTTGTGAGTGTGGTAATGAACCTTCGGGTTCCATAAAATGTGGGGAAATTCTTGACTAGCTGTAAACCAGTTAGCTTCTCAAGAAGGACTCTGCACCATGCAGTAAGTAAGTAAGTAATGATATTCCACAATTGTTTATTTTCAGTTATTAATTCCACATGCAGTTAGACTCCAATATATTGTAATTTGTTTGTTCACCACAATTATCAAAGGTCGTGGAATATTGTGGGTTGCAGCAAATTGATATACTGTGTATCAGGAACAGGGAATTTTCTTTTCACAGACTTTAACATGTGCCAAATGAGGATGAACCTATATCAGGATTTGACTGTATTTCTATCATAGTAACTGAAATTACATCAAATAAATTATTCAACTGCTTAATTAGAAGGATATAATAAATTAAAATTCTGTGTACAACATGAAGTTATTTTGTTCTTTAACAATATGAAACTGGCAAGAATTTGCACACTAGATGGAACATGTTATATTGTTTTAAGGTAGAAGGCTTACAAAATCACCATAAAACTTTCATGTGTTCCCTGCACAAATGGAATAAAATAAATGAATTTTGTTGGTTTTCAGACATAATGAACTAAAAATATTCTAAGAGACTTACTTTGAAAATTGGTCTAAATTTGCATATTACATGTTTAATTACTGCAGGACCAACACATTCTAATTTTATTCAGCAGATACTGACTCTGGTATATGTACAAATCAAATCAGCTCATACTGAATAAGAACTGTCCATGAGAAGCATCAAGATCTTAATGTTACTCATGTCTGTAATTTAATTAACAATTCATACAATAAAACAAATGCACTAATGTTAAAATTGTATTTTTTACACACAATTTGTCATAACTCCAACATGTTTCCATTTATCTTGATTATCCTCAGGGAGTTACTGAACATCAACAATGCATATATTAAAACATAGATGGATTATTAAATACATTAAAATTGGTGTATCAAATGTTTGCAGATGTTACAAAATTTGATTGTAGCAGTGTAGAACTGGTCCATAAGATGCAGAAGTTCTAGTTTTATAGATTTTTACAATTGTTGTGGAATTAACATAAAATTATAGTAAATATATAAATATAATTAAAGTTAAAAAATAGTAAAAATAATAAACATAATAACAAATATTTGATTTGTTGCTATATATAGGTAATACAATGGTTGTTTGTACATACCATAACAGAGGGATGTGAAGTTTATGTTTTGGTAGCCAACACAGTACTGAAGCAGACTGGATGTCTGGATTTGAAGTAACTGTGTATCACATCCAGTGATGGCAGGTCAAAGATAAAGATAAATAAATGTGTTGTTCAGGTATGAGTTTTTTGCTGGTTGTATAACTGAATATACACAGGTTCCACAAGAATTTTATAATATCTGCAGACTTTGTATGCACAAGTTTTGTATTTAATAATCCATCTGTGTTTTTATATATGCTTTACTCATGTTCAGTAATCCTATAAGGATGATCAAGATGGATTGAAACTGTCAGACTTCTGATGAATTGTGTGCAAAAATAAAATTTAGCATTAGTGCATTTGTTGGTTTTATAATATGAAGCACCAAGATATTAGAAGCAAAATTAAGGAAATTAAGATTTTATACACACTTGAAGCTGTAGCCAGACATGGAGATGAACAAGTTGTCAGTGTATTAAAAAAAATCTAAATTTGGCTGATTTGGAAGTGCAAGTGTTTGCTGGAACAGCGGTGTGTTCAGCATCACTGAAACAAACTTATACTTTCTCGAGCTTCACTTGTACCTGTCTGCTTTTGACTCTTATGGCATTCGTTTCATGAACATAGACCATTTGGATGTTTTTGTTGAACAATCTTAAAAATTCATTTTTAAAAATTTTGTGGACTCTAAATATAGAGTAGTCTGGGCCACTATCCTTCTGAACTAAAGACATGTTATCTTCCAGCGTTTCCAGCTGAGAGAATTTTTTTCTTCGAGAAATTTAATAAAAAGGAAGCAGAATAAAATTAAAGAATGAGGACTGTACAGTATCCTCCATGGAATATTGGTCACCCAACAATAAAAGCCCTCTTTGGTTAGCTGACCAATGACAGGGAATCAAATGTACACTCTATGTTTATGATATTCATTACATGTGATCCAAACCAGTTTTCTGCCAATGTGATTAGGAAGCTGAAACAGTTCATTATTGGGCTCATTTGGCCATGTTAATTGCAGTGGATAATGAACAACAGTACTGGACTTGGAAAGACACTCACTGTCTTATGAAATGGGGAACAAAGTTGTATAACAAAATAAAGGGAAGTTCAGAAAGACTGTGAATAAACTAGAAGCAGATCCTGTAGTAAACACAATTGCAGAGCAGACAGGAGTGACATCACCTCTGTGGAGACTTTTATTCAGTGACCAAATTATATAACTTGTATTCTCCTAGCTATGAAAAGTTTCATCTCATTATAATTGCAGTTCCAAAGTCTGTGTCATATAATTGATGTGTGGTCTGTCATCTGCAATAAAAATTCACCTTGTAATATGCCATGAAGACCCAGAGTGAGAATAGAGTTTTGCTTTACTCTTTCTTTAACCTTGACACTAGATATGGGGTAGATGGTCAATGCCACGCCCCTTACCACTGGGAAAGTGACCTGGTACCCATTGTACAGAAGGCTGGGTGGGCCTCAGGGCCAGTCTGGACAGGTGTGGAAACTCTCACCGTCACTGAGGATTCAATCCCTGGAGTGACCAACCCATAGTAAGTCGCTAATATTAACTACACTAACCACCCAACATCTGCAGTAGTAGTATGTTTGTACCAGTTCCAGGATTTATTACAAGACCAGCTATTTGTGTACTATGTCATGATTATATCTCAGCATGCACCATTGATTTATCTCCGTTTCAATTATAGTTATTTCACGTGGCAAAGTTCAGGCTACATGGGAAGAAGCTTGTCTTCAGCTGTACATTAGCTCAGTTAATATCAGATGCAGTTGTTTGTGATGCCAGGCTCCCCAGTGACCTGAAAAATGATACTATTGACTCTTTCCCCAGGAACCTCACATTTATTCACCATGCTCAAGGTAACACTTTCCTCATTCACTTCACATGTGCAATCACCCTAGGTGAAGATTTAAATCTACGTTGAGTGTGATTACTTCTATCAGTCTCAGATATTTCATCCTGCATATATGAGGGGGTGCTGATAAGTCCTTAGCCCGACCAGAGAGGAAATAAACTACAGCGTCCAAACTCGGGATTTATTCAACATACTCCCCACGAAGCTCAATACACTTCTTAGACCATTGCTCTAACTTTTGCAAGCCACTAAAAAAAAAATCAGAAGGCTGTCCGTCCAACCTGGTCTCCGCGGAAGCAATGACCTACGCGTCGGACGAAAAATGGCGACCTTTCAATTGTTTTTTCAGTCCAGGGAACAGGTGGTAGTCCGACGGGGCCAGATTCGGAGAATAGGGTGCGTGATCAAGACACTGGAAGCCCAGGTAGGCCAGTTTCTTCTGGGTTGCAAGTGCCCGTTGAGCCGGGGCATTGTCGTGCAAGAACAAGACCCCCTTGGTGAACTTCTCGCGGCGTTTTTCCATCAAAATGTCTTTCATTTGCACCAGCAGAGGTGTGTAATCCTCCGGATTGATAGTTTGGCTCTTTGGAAGATAATTAATGAGGAGGATGCCGTCTTGATCCCAAAAAATCGAGGCGAGAACTCTTCCAGCGGATTTTTACACTCGCAATTTTTTGGGGCGGGGTGAGCCGCTATGCCGCCACTCCATTGTTTGTTGCATTGTCTCCGGGTCATAGTAATATAACCAGGTTTCGTCCATGGTCGCCAATTGCGACAGGAAATCATTTGGATCGCATCGAAAAAATTCCAAAAGTTGCTCAGATGACTGGCACCGTTGATGTTTTTTGATCCGCTTTCAGGCATTTCGGGACCCACTTCGCGGAGAGCTTCCGCATGTCCAAATCTTCATGAATGATGGACCCAACCCGCTCACGTGAGATGCCCAGTTGCTCAGCTATTGATTTAGCCGAAATCTGGCGGTCTTCCAAGATTAGCTCGTGAATTTGATCAATTATCTCCGGGATGGTCACTGTTTTGGGTAGTCCAGTACGAGGCGCATCACAGGTGGAAAAAATCACCAAGTTTTAACTGCGCCACTAAGTTTTTGACAGTGGTATTCGATGGCGCGTATCCTTCTAATGTTTCTGTCAGAATGGCGTGAATTTCCTTGGGCGCCTTGCCCTGCAGGAAAAAAACTTGATGACAGCTCGCGTCTCCATGTTGTTGAAATCGCGCGCGTCGCCTGACATGCTTCCTTTCAGCCTTTGTAACAAGAAAAGACTTGAAATTCGGCACATGATTAGACCCCTCTTTCCTACGACCACATCGATTCCTTCCTATGACATCGGGAATTAGGTCGGGCTAAGTACTTATCAGTACCCCCTCGTACCTTTTAAATCCGCTTTGGAAGAGTTAAAACTTGCACATTTTTGTAACCTTAGCACGATATTTGTTTTCAGTTTTCTGGTTCCACGGTCAACGAAATAGACATGCTACTGATTTATTTATTCACGTAAAACTAACCAACAATTCCCATTTGCTACACTGCCAGCAAGTAAATATAGTTACATTACGCACAACTTTGTTGAGTATTCAACATCACCATGTCATAACGTAAATCAAACACCCAAGCTGGATTCCCCATACGATCTCAGTTTAATAAAGTGAATTATAATCAACTGTCACAACAAGCTACAACACACGTGTCACGTGGTTGTCATACTGCATTAATCACCGGCTATGTCACAGCTATCCGTGCTGTAACAGTACGCTGATTCAGCCAACTTACGTTCCATGTGGAAAATAAGGGTACACATCAGTGTCAACATTATAATACGCGGGTCTACATGAAGTGACACCGGTTATACAAACATTTTCAAAACAAAGCAGGCTTATAAACGGTTTAGAGTACGAAAATGCCTTACTTGGAAATATGCAAATTGTTTATTTATGGTTCATTTAACTTCGTTACCAATGGCTGGATGAGGATTGAATTGGAAGAGATATGGAAGGAATCGACTGCAGTATACTTTCAGGCTACTATCACGGTATATTCTGGAGGTAATGAGGAAGGCCGTGAAAAATTCTGTCTGCGTAAATGATCTCATGAGGACAAAATGAGAACACTAGACTTTCCGGAGAAAGCGCATGAGCGCTGTAAAATTAAGAGATAATTTCAGGTTTTTTTTTTCTTAAGTACTGTAAAACAAATATTTAATATATTGTACGCTACTGCCAGAGGTCTGTTGTATGTCTGCCACAGTATTGCATATGTCAATAAATGTCCAACAAGATGCAACTATACACAGTTTATTTTATCTGTAAACTGCTCTACAAGTTACGGGTGGTCTCTCCACCCATAATCAGGAGCACAAATAGCTGTATCTACAGCATCTGCTACTGGTCAAATGTTGTTGCTACCTGTCGTTATTGTGGAGGAGTTGAGACAGCAAATCAGTCTCAACTCAGTCAGCGACAGGTAGCAACAACATTTGACCAGTAGCAGATGCTGTAGATACAGTTATTTGTGCTCCTGACGATGGGTGGAGAGACCACTCGAAACGTGCAGAGCAGTTTACAGATAAAATAAACTGTGTATAGTTGCATCTTGTTGGACATTTATTGACATATATTTACGATGCACGGTCCCACGAACATAAAATTTATTAAAATTGTGGTTAAAGAAATATAATGCGAAGGTGTAAGTCAAATCGGCATTGGGACCATTAACGGACACTTGTGGAAAGAACATTGAACCTTTGGATTCCTAAATGGGCGGGCAGTATCTTGGGCTGCTGAATTCTCTTTTACTTTCTAGAATGGTGTGTGTTCCATGCAGCGAACCTTGACGGGAACGACAGACTGCAGTCTCAACTCCTCCACGATAAACTGCAGTCTCAACTCCTCCACGATACCGACCGGTAACAACAACAGCTGACCAGCACCAGATGCTGTAGATACAGCTATTTGTGCTCCTGACGATAGGTGGAGAAACCACCCGAAACATGTAGAGCAGTTTACAGATAAGGTAAGCTTTATATAGTTGCATCTTGTTGGGCATTTATTGACATAGAATTGCGATGCACGGTCCCACGAACATCAAAAACTGTTCCATACATCGTCCAAAATTTTTGAAAGGAGCTACTTTATATCTTATACAAAGCTCTACGGGAAATCTTTCATATTTTACGCAGTAAGAGCACGCGTAAATTTTTGTACCCTCTACTCACACAGAGCATAAAATAAAGTCCAGTGTCATGCCCATTAGTCCGTCAGTCCATCCGTCCTTCGTTATACTGTAGCTTGTGTTCTGACAGATGTCTTAGTAGGCTTGCTCTTATTATTTGTTTCACTCTGTTGGAACTTAAATACAAATCAAAATTCCACCTAGTGCAACGGGAAGCTTATGACCTATCGCAAAGGTGTAGTCCCATTTCACGCCATGAAGGCATAGAGGCTGAACATAGATAGAGTTCCACTCATTCACAATGTAATTAATAACACCTCGTTCTGGCTGTTTTTCACGAAGGAAAGAATCCCTACACCCACACAAAAATGAATGCACTGGAGTAACTAACTAAACGATCATATTACCTTCCCCAGAATATAGTAAGTTCCTCAGTTAGTCAAGAAACCCCACCCTCCACCCCCCCTCATTTTCCGAAAACCGATGGTTAAATACCGCGTTCACAAGAGCCCAGCCCTTGTCCAGTCCACGACTCATCCTATTTCCTGAAGACCCATTTTAATATTAATTTCACGCCCATGGCTAGGTCTTCCAAGTTGTCACCACGTTTCCCCACCAGAACTCTGTATCCGCCTCTCTTCTTCACCATGCAGGCTACATGCGCCGCCCATCTCTTTCTTCTCGATTTTATCACCCGAACAACATTGGGTGAGGAGTGAAGACCATTAAGCACCTCATTATTTAGCTTTCTGCACTCCTTTGTTAACTCGTCCCTCTTAGGCCCAAATATTCTCCTCAACGCCCTATTCTCAAACACCCTCAGCCTAAGTTTCTCCCCCAGTGTGTCAAATTAGGTCGTCCCAAAGTATCAGTCCCTGTCCGAGGCTTACTGTACGAGTGTTTCGTAACAAGATACGTTTCTACGGTGAGTTGTTAGCACCTAGCCCAACCCCCAAGCTGGAGGACCACCACTTGTCGGCTGTCCGCGACTGCTTATTCAATATATTCGCAGCTACCCTCCATATTGGAGGCCGTTCCTCCATCCGCAACCTGATGACGCGCCATGCCGTGGTGACGGGGACCCACATAACACTGCTCTAAAGATGTGAGACCAGTATCAATAAACAGCTGTGTTGGTTACACACACAGTTACACACAAAATTAGAAAGCATTAGAGACGCGTAATGTACATTTCGCTCATGTTACTGAACTCACTGTACCATGGACATTCGCCCAGAAGGCACAAACCCTGCTGTCAACGCAAAGGCCGAGAGCATTACCAACTCTGGTGTGAGCACGAATGTTGTTCTCTTGCCCTAACTCAAACAAATGGCCACCAAGTGGCAGGTTGACAGTAAACACGCTTGTACTAGGGTCAGATAAGGGTGGGGAGGCGTGGGGGAGGGGGAACTTTGCAGTCTGCGTCATTTATTGAGTAACAAACAGTTCACGGTTTATTTAACGGCAATATATTAACTGCTTGTGTTAGCCAACGTAAGATTCATTACTTGACGACTCTTCTTATATATATACATATATATATATATATATATATATATACACACACACACACATAATATATACATACATGCATGCATGCATACATACATACGTACACGCACACATGTACACACACACGTACACACATACATACATACACATACACACACATACATACATACATACATACATTTTGCCTCTCATGCTGTACGGAGCACCAATATGGATAGGAGCTATGGGAAAGAAATGCAACAATATCTTATATAGCAGAGCGCAACGGCTCATGAATATTAAAATAGCAACAGCTTACCGAACGACTTCTAATGAAGCGCTTTGCATTTTGACCGGAACAACACCAATAGAAATAAAGGCTGAAGAAGCCGTCAATTTATACAGAATCACAAGGGACAGACAGAACCACCAACTGGATCATGAGGTAGAGCCGAAGGATTGGACACACCCGGCAGACTCAGAATTAGAGAGCAAAACGAAGGAAAGGAACACACAATTCAAATATTCACAGATTGAAGCAAAAACGAACACGGTGTTGGGTCGGGAACCGCTATATACATACGGAACAAATTAAAACACCAAATAAAACAAACTCTATGACAGATTCTCAAACATCAGGCAGAACAAATGGCAATAGTTAAAGCACCACAGGTAACAGAGACAATAAAAATAAACAAAAACATTCCAAGAACAATAATAATACACACAGATAGCAGGATGACCCTGGACTCCCTCAAAAACAAGAAAAATCGAAATCATCTCATACAAGAAATAAGAAAGAAGACCACCACACTGGAGAAAGAAAACTGGATCATAGAATAAATTTGGATAAAGACACACGCAGGACATTATGGAAATGAGCTTGCTGACAAACTTGCTAAGGAGGCCACCAGAAATAGTGACATATGCTACAACAAAATCCCAAGAAGTTAAATAGAGAATCAAGAAAGAGAGACAAGCATAGAAAAGTGGCAACAACAATGGGACCACACTACTAAAGGATTTGCAACCAAAGAATTTTTGCCGAATATTAAGGACAGGCTGAAAACGAAAATCAAACTAACACCCAAATTCACGGCAATGATAACAGCTCATGGAAAGACAAGACCATACCTACATCGATTCAAGATCATAGAGTCCCCGGAATGTCCCTCTGTTAACGGAAACCAAACAGTGGATCATCTACTGCATCAATGCAGCAAACTAAACAATGAAAGAGGAAAAGTAATAGCGTATATCTCAAAAAAAGACATTTGGCCGGTAAAGAAAAATGAGTAAGTGAACAAATACTTAAAACAGTTTACCAATTTTACAGATTCCATTGACTACGGAAAACTGTAGACGAACATTCAGTGCATAAACAGTAAACAAATCCGCAAAAATGTAAATACTGTATAGACGACGAAGTTTTCTACGAGCGTATAGTATTACAGGATTAATATAGCACACACACACACACACACACACACACACACACACACACACATACATACATTTGGTGAAACACTGGCGTTCTGCTAAACGTAAATACCGTTTATGTAAGAAAATCTCATCCAAATGTAGACGCCACTTAAATAATGCTATTGCAATTATTCTTGAATTCAATTAATTTTCATTTGACAGTGACTCATTCTTTTAAATACTTCTGAAGTGTGGCAATATTGGAATACACAAAACAACCCTCTTTCTGAAAATACGTAACGTATTTCTTATGGAATCGAAAGGTTAAATTCTCTTATAGGTGTAACGTAATTATTGTACTTCAGTATGTGAAAGTAAATATGTTGATCTCATTGCTTTTATTGCAACCAACCAATGCACAAACATACAGTACAACAATATCTCTTCGTATTATATAAACGCCTACATGATTCGACATTTCTATTTCATAATCAAGGAGTTTTTGTGCCTTGTTAAATCGGAACATGTAGGATTGTGTATTCTACAAAGAGACGCTGTTGTAATATATGTATAATTTGCGTTAGTTGGTTGTTATAAACACAATAAAAGATGCACGCTACACGCATTAAAATAATGTTGATCTCATGTACTTGTTTAAAATCTACTTACTCCTTGGAACAGAGACCATCATGAGAAGCTAATCGGTTCTCAGGTAGTCAAGAAATTCTCTGCATTTTATGGAAACCGAAGTTTCGTTACCGCATTCACAAGTGCCAGCCACTTGTCCATATCCTGAGCCAGAACGATCCAGTCCATGCCCTCAAATCCCACTTCCTGAAGATACATTTTAATATTATCTTCCCATCTAGACCTGGGTCTTCCAGCTGGGTTCTTTCCCTCAGGTTTCCCCACCAGTAACCTGTATACGCCTGTACCCTCCTCCCTACGTGCTACATGCCCCGACCATCTCATTCTTCTCGTTTTCATAACCCGAACAATCTTGGGTAAGGAGTACATGTAATTAAGCTCCTCATTATGCAACTTTCTTCTCTCCTCTTTTACCTCGTTCCTCTTGTACTCAGATATTCTCCTCAACTCCCAAACACCCTCAGCGTACGTTCCTCCATCAATGTGAGCGACCAAGTACCACGCCCATACAAAACAATAATCAAAATTTAATTTCTGTACTTCTTAATCTTTAAATTTTTGAATAGCAAACTGGAAGAAAAAGATTCTGCACCGAATGGTAGCAAGCATTCCCTGACGTCAATCTGCTCTTAGTTTCTTCATACATAGAATCTTTATTTATTAAGGTTTTTCCCAAATATTTGAAGTCTTCCATCCTTCCAAACAGGCTATCACAATTCTTTATATTGTGACTTCGTCCTGCATTCTTATCTTGAGACATTACCATGTACTTAGTTTCATTAACATTTACTTCTAGTTCATTCTCCTTAGTAAAAACTACTAATGAGTCTGTGTTTTTCTTTATAGTATGTGCACTTCCGCCCAAAATATTATCATCAACATAAACCAAACTCTGATCTGTACCATTCAATTTTAAATCCTCCTGGTTTACCCAAACACTCTTAATAGCATACCCTAATGCAAAGCTAAAAAGAAATGGCGATAAAACATCTCCTTGTTCCGAAATATCCTTAATATGAAACATGTCAAACAAATTTTTGGCCCCCCGGACTCTGATACAGTTTTCATTTAGGCACAATTTTTTATTAGCCTTGCTACTTTTATGGGGATACCAAACTCAACGAGAATATGACAAAAGACCTCCCTCCTAAAGGAATCATACGCTTTCTTGTAGTCTATAAATTCTATTCCGTTAACCTAGGCTCCAAATGTAGTTGCGTGGTCAAAGCCAATCCCCGGCAGCTTAACACCCGGAAAAGAAATCAGGTACCCACTGTACAGGCAGCTGGGTGGGCTCCAGGGTCGGTCTGGACGGGTGCAGAAAATCTCGCCTTCACCGGGATTTGATCCCGAAGCTTCCAAGTTATTTTCTTCACGGCTGCCTAATTTTAAGCTTCATACGTAAGAACCAGAGTTTCAAAAGAAATCAAATTTCTGTTTCAAAGGATTCCATGTCCACATTATGTACACATTTGTCTCCACAACATAACAATATGTTGCCTACCTAACCTAAAACACATTGTATCTCCATTATGTAGACCAGCACTTTCATGTTGTTCAAGGCAGTATTTGCTGTCCATTCTAAATATCGTACACAATAAATAAATAAGAAATGTAGGCGAATTTGCAGCAATTTAGGCGCGTTTGCGTAAGCGTGGACAAGCTTTTAGCTTCATCTCTCCATCTGCCCACTTGTATCAATTTGGCTTCCACCGGACGAATTTCTGTGGAATGTGATACTGGCGAATTCTACGAAAATCTGTCAAGGAAACACACACTTCGATAGAATCGGAAGAAATTATCAGACACCACGTGAAGACCTGAGTAGGTTTCACTGTTACGGGCCACATACAAATTGCAACAATACTGAAGAGAAGGAACTGTTGTGTTTCCACGACAGAGCTTTCAATAATTACGTTTTTGACAGCCATATACGTAGCTCAAAAATACAAAGATTTCCATTAGAAAAATTATTGCGCGAAAGCGTTAGTGTGCTGCTGTCATGCACATTCTTATTTTGTTTAACATTAACCCTTATCGTGCTAAAGTGGAGAATATGGTGAGTTCCTAATAATGCCAGCAGATGGCAGATGGGCTTTAACTCGGCGTTTAAAGGGTTAACCCTTTAAACATGCGCTCTAAGTGGTTCGCGTAAAGTAATGCTAATTCCTCAGTTACAAAAACAAGATGAATGTTCAGCATTTACAGCAGTACACAAAATACGAAAGAATTTAAAACTGAAAACTCTATTAGCAGTGGGACAGAATAAGATTGCTGTTAGGGACGCTAAACACAAAGCAGGTTGCCTAGAATTAACGCACAGGTGGGTGCATGTTCTTCCTGAATACATTAAAAGTAACATAAAATATTGGAGGACTGGAGTTCAAAATCCTACTCGTTAGAGGAATCCAGAGAGTAACAACTTCGCTTATCAGGTATTTGCAGACAAATTTCATGCTACAGCGTCACTATACATCGTGTATAAAACAATACTGCGAAGTTCCGCGCTACATTAACAGTGCTATACGCTTAGCGCAGGGAAAAGAATGGCGAGGCAATTCAAGGATATCAACAAAAAAAACCAGAAATTCTAATAATACTGTAAATAAAATGAAATTCATTTCAGTGGATCTGTCATCCATATCTCATCTTCTTTCAGTTTTATTGTGATTCTCCAGCCGTCTGTCCATACGGTCGCCTTTAATATAGCTGAAAATTGTGGAACTTTGTTTGCTGTATCAAAATGAGAGCCGACACACCCGCACAAATGAATACCCTGGAATTTCATATAATCCTCGATTCAATCTTCGTTACTCTTTGGTAAATACGGACTAAACAAAAAAATATATATATATATATAATTCAAATACTGCACCCTTTATCCAGGAAAACGTTTTGTTCTTCTATAATATTCGTGCGCCTGTATCAACTACAAATATTTTATAACGTTGAATGCTAAAGAGCCTGAAACGTTGGTGGGGGGGAGGGGGGGGGGGATAGGTGTGGTCGCCATCAATCTTGAGGCACAAACACGTCACGTGGTGTATAAACTTTCTTATTTAAATGTTTCTCTCCAAGACCCCGTTTATACGGTGGCGATGCAAAGCACTTTTCCTGCATCCGCAGATTGCTGCTAAAATGTGTCATGGTGTTGGCGTATATTTGTGGAGAGGCTTCCAGTTGTGTGATGATGGAGCAAACTTTACCTCACAACGTACGTACTAAACTAAGATTATTTTATCACTTTAAAAGAAATAAAGTTAAATTTGAGATTAAACAGCGTGTTGTAATGTAACACGTTTAATATCACTCGATCCGTGCATCATTGTTTAATGACACTCATACGCCAACAAATACACACGGTTCATTTAAAACCATAGACCATTCCCATACACATAAACGTCTACATGTTTCAGCGATAAATCGCCGTCTTTGGGGCGACATTAGTACAAAGAAATATAAAATTAAGATATATGATTTGGATATAAATTCTTAAAATAATTAATGGCAGGTATAACTATAAAAACGAGGAAGCTATAGATAATGTCCTGCTGCTGCTGCTGCCGCCGCCGCCGCCGCCGCCGCTGCTGCTGC
>Ga0136643_10004065_pt1 | contig 20000 bp, 13 predicted proteins | sample TergutLab28metaG_FD_96883 | JGI IMG/M metagenome (GOLD analysis project Ga0136643, IMG submission 96883) | Labiotermes labralis P1 segment gut microbial communities from Petit-Saut dam, French Guiana - Lab288 P1 (version 3) (version 3) | ecosystem: Host-associated > Arthropoda: Insects >...
CACACACACACACACACACACACACACAAAAGAATGTTTCTTTATATTAATTTAATTTATTAATACATACTCCACCTCAAGTTTCTGAGCCACATTTCACATACCTGAAAGTATGTGTACTTGTAAATTTCTCCGCCAGATAATCTTGATACTTGTCCAATGGTAGCCATGTCAATGTATGAATTGTTGAACACAAACAGATCCACACTGCAACCAGCACTAACACAATCTTGGCCCAGGTTATTGTATACAGTCACCTGTGGTACTAAATCAATAACATGGGTTAGCCTACTGGCACCTAAAATCAGCTCAACCTTTAAAATTTTAGCTGTACAGCAAATAAAGTTTCATTGTTTCACCCACAATCATCAAAGCAGTAAAGATATAAGATACGTATTTCTGTACACTAGTTGTTAGTTATCATTAAACTTATGCAAGAAGAAAAACAGGTATTAATTACTTTCTTCTTATGAAAAATGTTTATATGCAGCACCTGACAGCTAAAATTCCTATACAACAAACATGCTACACCTCACACAGTTTGATGTTCTCACAGTGGAGTTGCTAACAATTCAAACCTCTTGGGATGTCATACCATGTTAACCAATAAGCAGTTACCAACTATTTGAAGAAACAGTGCCTTCACCTTCAGGATGCGCTTGGACTTTCTGACTCTTCTTTGAACCATCACAATTATTTACCATGTGCATGGGGTAACATGCCAGAAAACTGAAATCTTCACGCTGTACTTCATGGTTTTCTGGGTTATTGACACTGTGTAGTCATGGTGGTGGACAATGATGTTTCAAACAAACTTGCTACATCCATCTTCAGAGATAACATGTGTTGGATCAGATGTGACCAGTTTATATTTAACTCTACTCTTTAAAATCTAAAACATGTCACTTTGATCCTGAGGATAGAAGCAGCAGGTTCCTTTGAAATATTCATAGCTGATTACATGGTGGTACAATCTAAACATCCACTTCTGTGAAAACCTCAAATCTCATGCTATGAGAGACATCTTATGAAAACCACATGAAAACAGAAATACAGTGTGAGATATGTCGTTAAAAAAATTAAATGGACAATTTTTATGGACATACCCCACTACCACCATTGTGTTCCAGCACTTCATTACTCTAAATTAAAAAATCATTATCCCATAAACAAAATGAAATACAGGAAACAATATACTGAGGCAAATATTCAGGACATAAAATCCAAGTTAACCATCACCAACAGCATGGCAAAGATGCAATTTATGGTAGCCTTATAGTGGTTAGGTGTAGAGAAATGGGTAATGAAGCATATATGGAAGCATCCTTATTACAGTTATTAATGGATACAGTATCTCCTGCAGTTTATGAAATAATTTATGAAGCACTTGGCATTCATGTTATGCATGGATGAATGTACATGCAACATGCATCTACTGATCTGTGTTAGAGAAATGAAACTGCACTAACCTCAAAAGAGCTAATGCAACTTTCTGCAATCAAGACCTTCCAACATAAATATTAAATATTCAAAGACATAGTAGAAAAGATGTACCTGTTAACATGACTTCAACACCCACAAATGAAAGGATGTTACACCTTTTCTAATATGTACTGCCATGATACTCCATGATAGTCAAGATAAAATTTTGTCTGTACTTAAACAAGCTCAATACCAGAAAGGAATATTGGGGGCAGAGGTATAACACATTCTTAACCTCAGCACAATGAGACAAGTGGTCAGCTCCCAGTATCCACATAACAGCAGGCTGAGTGACCCCCATAGCTGCTCTGGAGGACACTTGGGAGAAACTTTTGTCTCTGTCAGGAACTAACCCACAATTCCTCAGCTGTCCAGTCCACAAACTATTTATTATATCAACTGAACAATCTTTGTTCCACTGCACTGTTATGTGCATTATAAATATTAAACAGATCACTTTGTGCAATTAATTGCACAAAGAATGGCCAGTGACAGAAAAGTGCTCTGCAAAAAGACTGGTGGCAAAGAAAAACCGTATACTATATTACGAGAACTTACCTAGCACCGTTTTTTCCTTTTCTGTACCAAGCAGTTTCCTGTCATCTCTGTTTTTCAATTTTCCAGGGGCTTCAGCTATTGGTAATGAAGAATGGAACACCAACAGCTTTCCAGGACATTCTGAGGCCTGTGTTCAAAATTGCAAGAAACAACAATTATTGTTACAGAACACACATGCTAAAAAAAATTCATAAGCAAGTGACTGAAGTGTTCATCCTTTTAAAGCAGAGTGGTTAATTACATGTACCACCTACTTTTACTGTTTAAAAATTTTGTATTTTGTCCACACCATGCATTTGTGTTTCTTATTATTCACATTAAGCACTGATTATTTCTGAAAACAGCTTTAACTAGTTGGTCTTTGTAATGGAAAAGCTGTGTTTTCTGTGAGGTAGGAACTACATAGTTATATATTATTCACATGTGTGCTAAGACTTCCAAGTATCAACTGCCCATCATTTACCATTCTGAGTTACAATACCAACAAACTGGACATATTACAGTATTGTTTTCTGTCACTGGTTTGTGGAAATATCCAATAATTTTTGTACGTCCATCATTTCCAGGTTCTGAAAGACATTTGTAAATAAATTAATGTGCTAGAACAATGTAAAATACAGACAAATAGAAAGACAAACACAACCTCCACATAAGTTGTGCTCCTTATATTTTTGAAATAACACCTGTTTCAAAAACCTGCACCAGAAAGTCTTTAAAATTATTACAGCCTGAGGCTGGTACTGCACCTTCAGTGCTTCAAGACCAGCCTGGATTGCTGGAGCCAACACAGTTTCTGTTTCACGAGTATCGGCAAACATGGTGGGTATCTGCTCCATCAGGCTATCAATAACAGCCTCAGATTCCATGGGATCACACAGAAAACCCTCCAGAAGAGGCATAAACATGTCCTGTACATCACCCACCACCATCATCTGTGGCTGTGCAAGACAACCCTGCGAAGAAAAATACAGAGTATGGTTTTACATGCTCAAACTTAAGGATAGTACAACATAACAGTAAATAATATTACTCAATTACTCATAAACTGTCTCATCGGGGACCGCAGTAGCACAATGGTTAAGGTGCTGTGCTACAAATCGGAAGGTCACTGGTTCGATCCCAGCTGGTGTCAGTGTATTTTTCATTGACATAAAATCCTTCTGGTCACACTATGGCCCTGGGGTCAACTCAGCCTCTAACATAAATGAGTACCAGGAGTATTTCCTGGGGGTAAAGGCGGCCGGTGTGTAAGGCTGACAACCAAACCACCATCCTGTGCCGTTGTCACGAAATCTGGGAACCTTAACTTCCTGGAACCCTCTGGGCCTGTCCAGGCCTGTAATGGGACTGCTTTAAACTGTCTTATCAATACAGGTGACCTGATACAATCTGCATACAATAATTGCCAATGAGAGGCTACGAACAAAGGTTACTAAAACACGTGAGTCTAGATAAAAGCAAATAACAATGTGCCTAGAAAAATTTTTCAATCAATCATGGCAAACAGCAATGCGTTACACACACATCTGGGTAAAAATGTACAACACCATTAAGAATGGAAGTGATTACACAAAAAAATGCTTCAAAATGCACATAACAGGATACTAATATTTCCAGTACTTTTATTATTAACAAGAAATACATAAATAATGGATGTACAACCTTATCCAAATATAAGTAAATAATTCAGAAACAAAGCTACTATGAAATATTTGATAAAACTACTACAAGGCAAAACAAGTTATAATATAAAATGATACAAAAGTAAGTGATGTACAGCACGCATCACACTGTGCAAACTGCGACTAGGGATAGTCTCCATCAGACACAAATTTATTACTGTACAACACTATACAAAGTTATGCAGCCAAAATGCTTGGCATCTTTTCAACTTGCAAGACGCACTGAATAAAGCGAATTATCAGTGTGAACTCCGAATATAATGGTAGAAACTGTCATTCACTAACAAATATGCAAATCAGGGAGTGTGGGGAATAAATTATTACAATTTACATGATGAAACTGTACATTTTCAAGTTTATTGGAATCATATGCTGCAAAAATGTTCAAACAATTCAGTAACTGCCTACATTCTTTGCTATGTGAAGTGACAGACTTGAAGTCTGAGACAACTTAGTCAACATGCCATGAAAAAGTCTAACAAAAAGAAAAAACCTGCTAAATGGAAGTTCTGAAGAAGAAATATTTTGTCTTGTGACAGTATTTTACTGTACAGCCAGGAGTGACAAGCAAGTCTGCACAAAACTGGTAAAATAAGCAGACATGGCAGTGAATATGTCAATATATTATGTGCCAATCAGTTAGCCTTACAAAAAAGGAAATGCTATAGAAGGTACATTCCTTACCTTAATATTATAGAAATGCACTGTATTATTATACGTGACGAAACCAACCCTCATACAGGATTTCTCAGCTCCTTCATCCTTGGGTAAGAGTTTCAGTATATTTTTCATTTCGCCACACAGAAGATGAACCATACCAGATTTGATGTTGTTATATGACACATCAATCACAAAGACGAGCGCTGGAGGTTTTGGGAATGTATTGTTCTGCAATGTGGCAAGAGAATCTGTGATGTCATATTGCAGTCACACAAAATTACTTTCAACTGTTTGCCCAACACCATACAAGGCCTACTTCCAATGAATTTATACTAAATCAACAACAACTAATTATAGAGCCCATTCCACCATATCTGTGGAAACGTGTAACTTATGCTGCTGCAACTCAGAACTGAGAACTAAATACAAAAAGAATATACACTACGAAATCTCCTTAACATTCCTATGGCCTTACAATCATTACAAAAATAACTTATCAGATTGTTACTTCACATGAATTATACCTATGGATATCACACAGCTTTTTTAATACTCTTAGGCAGCAGCTTTCTGCTTGATTTTATCTGCCAAGTTTGAATAAGTATATCCCCACCCTAAGTATATCCCCACCCTAAGTATATCCCCACCCTAAGCAAACATAAAATAAACACAATTTTCTATACAAATGGCTCATGAAGTTCTATCAGTATAGTACTTTCAGGTATAATATATTCCTCCACAGTAAAAACTGAACAAGATTTAATAACATATGCTAAAGCGTGTCTGCAGTGTGACTTAAGTACTGCTCTAAGCTATATCTTAAAAGTTCCATATTAAATTTGAGAACAGCATAAATATTTTTGTGGGATAAGAGATTTAGTTTCATGCAAAGGGTAATATTACAAAGTCCAGTGCTGACTGACATTAAAATTGCTTCATATATTTCAACTAGCCTTAAGCCTGTTGAAGCTCCAATAAGAAAGTTTTGCAGGTATAAAAATAATTATTGAATTTGGTGCATAGAATCTACTAATAAAAAATTACTACAAATGTACAAAATTGCTTAACCAAGCAGTCAACTTACCCTACAGTAATCTTTTGTGGCTACAAACTCATAAACTCCTAGCATCAACTCTGGTCTCTCAAACCGATCTACCCGCTGGCCTGTATGGTCTAAATGCTGGAAGTACTCTGGAGGCACTGGTAACAGTATCAATAATAATAGTGACTTTCTTCCAGATTCCTTCTATATCTGCATATTTTAAGCCAACAGATTAAAATCATATGATTCAGGTCTCCTGGGATGTGTTGCTGCTTTAATGGCTGAGTGGTTCCCAGTGTCATGAAGATCAAAGTGCCTTCATCTTTGGGCCAGAAGAGGCAGTGAATACGAAGGCACTACATCTGTTTGAAACAACATCTATGTACCAGTTAAAGTGGCATTACATCCCAAAAGACAAATTCTCAGCAACACATCTGTGGAAACCCAAAATCTCACTTCAAACTCCATGCAGTCTTCACTTGTTGGTTTCTTTGCACCCATCACTGATTTCATACAAAACAAATAACTAACAGTTCTTGTTAACTTACTCTCTATCTTACAAAATGTGTCATATTCAGTCTGTATAACTAATCCTTACTGCCCAGTGATTTTCACACAGAAAAACAAACTGAGAAATGCGTATCACTATAGGTCATGTACACCAACATTTTTTTTATTCTCCCGAATACAGATTCTCATGCCCTTAAATTTGTAGATCAAATTTTAAAGGCAGAAATAAAGAAGTGACTGCAACAGTACTGATAAATTGGTTACATAAATTTTGGCATGAATTTTGCGATATTTAAGAAAATGGTGTGAAGACTATAAAATCTGACCTTTAACCTATACCAGGTGATTTGTGTTCAATAATGAAATATTCACAATGCACTCATTATTTTCAGAGTAAGTCACATCTACAGCATTAATAGCCAACTTTTCCTAACATGTTATCTTAACCTGTCATCGGATACCCATGCAACAGCCTCACCTTCTGTAGTGGCTTTGCAAAAAAGACAGTGGAAACGTCGTCCCCCATCAATGAACTGCATATATGGACACATGTATGCTTTGCATCGGTTGCACCTAACGGGTCCAACTTCTCCCATGTTGACAATGGGTGGCAAATATTCCTCGTCTAATGTTCGGGCCAAAGGACTCACTACTATACCAAATGGTACAGCAGTCTGGAATAAAATAAAAAAATTAAAAATAGTGTGCCCATCACAAAATACTGCATTACCACACTTCAGTTCTCCTGATATCACAGGTTCAACATCTCACTCTGGTTTAATTCTTTATTCACATTTTCAGTAGCTACACCAAGCAAATACAATGATACAAGGAGGACTGGATATCCTGCTGCCTACTCCTAGTTACGTAGTAAGAAGAGCCATCTTTTTACACACATGAACATGCGTGTGACACACACACAAACAAAACATACTTAAGTCCATATACTTAAATAATTTAAAGAATGGAGTAGGAAGAAATGCCCAGGGAACAGTTAGTACTATTTAGATGAACACCAGTCAAATAACGAGAAATATTACTATGTTTTATTGTAATTTTAATAAAACTGTGTGCAACTGTTGACATGTTAAACATGGCCTGTAAAGGTATTCTTCTGAACAATGAAGAAGGCGAAGATGCGGAGTCATCTTATATTTAAATAAAAATAGTACTTTTACGCTTATTGTTTGGCAATAAGAATTAAATCTGTGACAGAACAGGAATTTCAAAAGTTTTGCCAAATTTGTCTTTATATGCACAACTTCAATGACACTGGTGTGTTGTTCTCAATTATATGGCTAACAAATATATTAGGAAAAAGCTGACCAGGTACAGCAAAATAATACTGAGGAAAATGCACATATCAACAGATGTCACATGATACCATAAAATGGTAATTTTTTTCCAGATTAAAATAGTTTTAGCCATGACAGGCCCATATACATTCATGTGTATATACAACATGCTACACTGTAGCAGGCATTCTCCACATATGAGCCTTTCAGGTGCGGTAACTGTAAATGAGAACAAGGCACACAGTAACAGTTAAATGCAGTGTACTCTCAATTATCCAGGGTAATGGTGGGGACACGGTTGCAGGAATAATTGAGAAACATAGATAACCTCAAAAATATATTTTACTGAGCCACAAACAAAAAATAAAACTTCAAATTATTTATTAAATACATAATACATACATGGCTTACTTAAATAGTCTGTGATTTATTTGTGTTGAGGATTTTATTCAAGCACTCAGTACTCAACCACATTATTCCCCACCTCTTTCATTAGTCTTAGCACTTACGATTGCGTATGGATATCAAGAGTATACTCTTTCTAAATATTCTACATTACAAGAAATACGTGTGGGAGTTCTTACTTGTTTCATCATATCAATAGTGGCTGGAACATTGTACATTGAGCTGCGAATATATCTAGGGCTAGCATTGCCTTGGTCTTGGGTGATGAAATTTGTGGTGACAAGAGGTGGGACCAGACCCTTCTGATTTGTAACGAAAATGCCTGACCTATTGCGCTGGTCATCTTGCATCACTTGTATCTGAAAAATAAAAAATCTAAGAGCATTAAGTTTATATGGTACATTTAAAAGCAGATTTCCGAGAATCCAACCGCTGTGGTGCTGCTGATCCATGTGACAGATTTCAGAGTTGTCCCTGATCTCCACTCCAGAATTTTTATTTACAGTTTTATGCCCGATTACTTGAGGAACTACAAGAATAACAGTTGCTGGTCAGCTGCTCTGAAATGTGTACTACACAAAGACTTTTATAACGCAAAAATACACATGTTTGAAAACTTTTTATTTCACTTCTCAAATAACCACACCAAATTTAGGTTTTGTAACACCAAACCTTCAATTACTGACAAAAGAAAGTCAAAGTTCTAATTCATTTAAAGCCTCTTTCTTGTTTCAAATGTTCTTCCTTATCACATACAAATATCCTCACTCTAATACTTTTCAATGAAATATTCCAGTGCAATAACCTGCAGTTATACAATCTACAATGAAGTTAATATTATTAACCTTTTAAACATGAAATGTAGTTCATTTTACTTACTGACCCAGTTCGGGCAGCGCAATAAACACTTTCTGTCTCAGTCATCAGTTAACCCTCTGACACCGGAATTAAATTCCTCCGAGTAACCCTGTCTGCTGGAATTTTTTAATGGGGATCTTAAATTTTAATGCTTACTCTTAGAAAAAAAACATATCTCATAGACTTTTCCTTCAAATTTAATGAAATAAAATTTTGCACTCTGCTTATGAATTGGTTAATCTGGGGGAAAATGTTCACCTATTTTTACAACAAATTTAGGCCTGTGAATCACATTTATTATAAAAATGTGGTGTAAATAGTTCATTACGCAAATAATTTTGGCTGCTGCATAAGGTCTGTGGCACCTTGGATCACTGTTTTATCATGACACACAGTATTCACAAAGAGGGTGATATATAACAAAATTACTTTTCTGTGATATTCTGCGAAACAAGGCATCACGCACAGGCCCACGTCACATCTGGTGCATTGTGCCCTTTCTTTGGCTGCAAGAACACAGACAGCAGCACAGTCAGGTTGATGATTTCGTTGGCCAGTGTTTGTTATGGCGACTTCTGCTGAGGCTTGCTGCTGCTTTTGTTGTTGTTGTTTCTCTTTTTTTTCTTCTTCTTCTTCTTCCTCAAACTAGTCTTCAAAATCACTAGCCTCCACACCTGATTCTGAGGCGGTGTCAGCAACCAGAATTTCACTGATGGCCTCCTCCTCAAGTTTTAATTTTTTCCCAGCCATGGCTCTGAGACCTACAATCATCTGCCTTGTTTACACTATGGCTGGCCAGAGTTTCAGAACCATTATACCTCTGAAGATATGAATGTCTTCAGCAGGGACAGCAAAACAGATCTAAAGCTACGATGTAACTGTGTATAAAATTCCATCTATTTGAGGGTGCCCAAGACGTTTTTAGTAGATTGACGGCTGTGTGTTTCATGTTACTACCCCACAACCCCAATAGATTACCCCAGTACCACAAGAGGCAGGTCTGTGGGCCCTCCTATAGCTGTAAACATCAATATTTGTAGGTATCTCCAATTTTTGAGCATTACTTTTGTCTGAATTATATGGGTACAGTACGCCACTGACAAACTTTCTGGTCAAGAAAGAATTTTCGCTTCATAGGCCAGTGTTGATATTTCAACCCATAGTGAACTTCACAGCAAGTGATAATCACAGCAGGCAGTGTCAGAATTGTATTAGTCAGTTGGGAAAAATGTGCAGTTACTAAGTGTCTATGTATATATCATTTGTGGAAAGGTTTAGGAGGTGGAGGGGGTACATTCTGGCTCCTGAATGAAAGTCTGACCTTCAAGGGTCCTGAAGCATAGCAAGTCACAGCAGTTAACAGAATAGGAGTGAATAAAATTCCTCCAAACTTCAACACACTGTTTGTGATGTCTTTATAAGTCATTCAGCTATTTAAACGGCTCACTGCACCTCATCTTTAGAAGTCGTTCGGTGTTAACAGGTTAATGTTATATAGGGCAAAGTTGCTGTCTGTTCTGAGAGCTGTACAAAACTCATAAATACACTGTGTGGGCAGAAGGTAGAATTTCTGAATGTAAAACCTAACAGTATATGCAGTAACAGCTAAGCTTTAAAAGGTTAATGGATGATGACAACAGAAATAACAATAAAAATAATAAACTAATAATAACAAATAGGTTATGCATTCGAAAGAAAATGCACAAGAATTAGAGACGTACAAGGTCATCGCCCAAAGTGTGAATTTTAAATGATGAAGTTTCCTTTATGTGTGTTATTTAACAATGCTATCTACTGCCAGGATTACAAAGCATCAGTGACAGAATGAATAAGCATGGTGCATTGCTCAAATGATACTGACAAGATAAAAGTGAATTACTTGAAGGACAGCCATCCCCACGCCACTTCAGCTACTAAAAACCCTGTACCAGAATCGGATTCCACCTGGGCCTACAATGTGAGAGGCAAGCAACTAATCACCTGAGACATGGCAGGGTCCTTGATGAACTGATCTGTCCAAAGCTTACCAGAGGTTTCTGAATTTTCATTGGAAATTTCAGGTCATGAATACTTGATCTTCACTTACTGTATTGCTGAAATGCAATGACCTGCCGAGATAGGCTTTAGTTACTTACAGGACTTGGCATTTGATCAGGATCAAGACGTCTAGCAGGTTGTGACTGTAAGCCTGGATGTGCTGGTTGCAGAGGACCCATGTGTTGATGTGGTGATGGGTAATTGGAAACAGGGCTCTGTGGCCCCATGGGTGGCTGGTGCATCTGAGGTGGGGCTCCTGCGTTTGGATGGTACATGTCCTAGAAAACAAATTAATCCAACCTTGATAAAGATAGTAGTAATGACAAAGAATGTGATGCCAATCATCTCCAAATATGCAGAAAACTGACATACTGTTAAAAATAAGAAATCTCAGTATCACTGTAGAAACACTGGAAAACACATTACACGCAGATTTCAAAGAAATATTATTAATTAAATTGCAAAAAAAAAAAACCACACATCAACATTTAGAATACATATTAAGACATAATTTGCAAAATGCTCTGTACCAGCAGTTCTCAACCTGTTGGGCACAGACCACCTCCTGGGCCAAAGGGTTATTCCCATGGGCTGCAAGGTTATTGCATGGTCCCTGAGAATTCATGTAGTTTCAAAGCAAGCCTTGCTGCTCCAGCCAGCATTTGGTTCCTTCTAATATCCCCTGTCACTACTACTGAATGAATATAATGTGAATTAATTTACAGCTGTTTTGAGCTCGTAACAGCTTCTTGCCATAACATATTTTCATAATTAATGGAGCCCATAAGCATTCATTAATATGTGGGATGCCATGAAATTTTTTAAGCTAACAGGAGGTTCTAAAAGCCCAACACATTGGCAACTGCTGCCTTGTATTCATGCACATGTGTTTCTGTGTGTTGTCTGAAGATGGATTATGCTGACACATATACTGGACATGGTCCCCTGTCTCATTTCCTTTACAGAAATAAAATCAACCCTCATGATTCATCTTCTCGCTTTGCGATTTTTAACTGTAGTGCCTCACAGATATTACTATCCATAATTCATCATGGGCCTCAAATCCCCGCTACTGCTACTCCACAGCCAACAAAAACATCACATCCCGGGCGGTGAGAAATTTTTATTCACCCATTATGTTTCCCATTTAAAATAATGGAAAATATGGTCCCACAATCCAATTTTTTGCTATCAGACCCCTTTTTCAGGAACAAATTAGTCGGACAATGAGGGCTCACTGTATAACATTTCAGAAACTGTTTGTCTTCAACAATGAGCAATGATGATCGGTGATCATTCCATGCCTCAGCTCTTTATCTCCAGGGGAAGATCTCCCACTACCCCAGAGCCAGTCTAGACACTCTGTAAAAGTGAAAAAACTCTTTCCCTGCCAGGGATGAAACTAGTTTCTCAGTTGACCAGGCTCTAGCCTGTTCACTCTACTGACTACAGTATCACTCATCATCATCATCCAAGCTGTCAACTGGACATAACAAAGAACATTGAATTCTCTCTTAAAATATTCACTCACTGAAGATGGCAGGTATGGCTTCCCCATTGGTGGACCAGGTTGTATGAGAGGTTGAAAAGATGATCCTCCATGCTGTGGAGGTACAGATCCAGGCTGAGGCATACCTCCTACTGAAGGTTGTATACCTCCAGGCTGGGGAGGCATACCAAAGGATGAAGGCATATGTGCATGTGCTGCAGGCATGTTTCCAGGTTGAGGTGGCATAGGTTGTGAAGGCCCTCCCACAGGCCCTCTACCACGTCCAGGCGGAGGACCCATAGAGCCATTCATATAATGCGTTCGTGGCAGATGGCCACGTTGTGGCTGTCCAGGCTGTAGTAGTGTTTGGTCTGGAGATGATGTAGGAGGTGGAGGACCTCCATTTATAGCTGGTGGAAAGCTGCTTGGAGAATGATAAGAATTTGTTTGTGGGACACCTGTAGGCATGCTAGCAAGGCCAGGTTTTGTTGGAGGTCCAGTGGGATAATTCTGAAAAACAAAATACATACATTTAAATTCTGTATCACATTGTCATATATGATCTGACACAAGTACAGCATTGTCTTCAAGACGGCAAATAAGAATTTAATATATGTTTAACAGTACACCTGTCCCTATGCCTTATCTAGGAAGTGTGTCATCTCCGTTGTGTGTGTGAAACTTGGAAATTGTGTATAGTCAAACACAACTGTGTCACATAGGTGTATTTAATGGCTAAATGGACAACTACATGTTTTGGCCCATACTGGTCATCTTCAGGTTGTCTTAAGAGAACTGGCTTATGATCTTACTATATGCATTGCGTGCGCACACGTGGTGTAGAGATCTCTACATAAGGGCATTTTATTTACAAAAGTAAAGCTATTGTGGAGGTGTGCTCGGCAGGTATGTGGTTGCGTAGTTGTGTGGAGGCCTCTTCTCCGACCTTCTCCTTGATTCGGCTGTGTCATGCGGGGCTCGAGTGGCCTTGGGTGCCTGGTCCCTTGCCTATGTTCCTGGTGTTATAGTGTGTTCACGTTCTATCCCGTTTTGTCCCTGGGTGGGTGTAAGTTCATATGGGTGGTAACACTCACTGTTGTTGCTGCCATGCACTGTTTCTCTGCATGTAGCTGGTTCCTTGACTGTATTCACTGTAGGGCGTTTGTTATACTGTTAAATGGGTCAATTGTTCACTGTGTGTAGCTGGTCCTTCCACTATATTGTAGGTGTTCGTTGCACGGCACTAATCGTACTACTAATAGGAGCTATATTATGTATTGCTATTCAACTACAATAAGCGTACTATGTTATTTACATAAATGTGTGTGCTGGCTTGTTCCTTCTATGTGGTAGTGTCTTCTTCACAACCGGAAAATGGACAGTATGGGCCGAAACATGTAGGTGTCCATTTAGCCATTAAATACACCTATGTGACACAGTTGTGTTTGACTATATACAATTTCCAACCCTATGCCTAAGTTCTACACCATGAGAAAATACATGAGAGTGGAGGGATAGAGTGCCAAGAATTTTTAATATTAGCACCAGCTGGAGGTGAGTGGTCAGCTTCACACTCTGACTGCTTAATGCTGGGGAAAGAGCCTCCAGTTATCATTGAATAACAGCCAGTTGGACAAGAGAGCAAAGAGAACAATGACTCCCCTTCCTTTAAAAAACAAAATGCTCCAGCCCGAAGCTATGGCCATAAATGAGCCACATCACCTACATCTCAGGTATCTCTGACAAAGAGGACTTTCACAGAACTAATTTCTGAATTTTCTTTCTATATGTCGAACAAATGTTCTGATTTTGGCACACATACATTAAAAATGCTGAGAGTTTAATCTGACAGTATTAGCTGTGAGAATGGCATTTTGTACTACCAAACAGGTGTTTACTGTAACATTTTTTAAATATCAAAGTGTTGTGGAGTTCAAATAAATTACTGGCATCTCAGTGTTCTTGTGGGTCTTTCAAGAAATTAATGAGTTTAATATGAAAACTGAAAGAAACTGGGCATGTTAAATAATCTCAAAGGCACCGCTGAATGTAAACAGGAAGAACCAATACAACTGTATGTGAGGTGACAACAGGTCAATGAAGTACCAGCTTCCTCATTTCTTTAAATATCTTAGCATTAGTACCGAAACAATACATAAATTCTCATGCTGGATTTACAGATGATTCCTCAGAAGCCATAAACATCTGGTTTACAGATGAGGTCCATTTCTATTTCAATGCAAACAGAAGAGTCAGATCTGGGGAACAAAAAATTCAAACATCTACAAAGATTCTTCACTTCATCTAGCAAAGTGTACAGTGTGGTGTGCTTTGTTCCAACCTAATGTCAAGGTCAGAAGCAGACCTAGTGGATGCCTACACTGTAACTCCTAACCTTCATGTAAAAGTCTGGGGTTTTACTTCTGTAATACGATTACTTAAAAGTTATGTATAATTAACAAACACAGGCCTTCTGTGAAGACCACATAAATTCTTATTATGTTGAAAAGTGAACATACTACACCATCAGCAAATGACTTTGTAAACCATGCTGAGGTTTAGCTTAGGAAAGAAACCAATGAACTGCAATGAAACAGCATTCTGAAATTAACATCTTAAGTCTACAGTCATCACATTTACTGAACGTGACTTGGGAATGGTGGACAAACCCAACAGGGCGATCTATGAAAACAATCAGTGTTACAAGAACGCTAATCAAAATGTCGAAAACAAATATATGCAAATCGAAAAAAGGCCGGTAACTCATAATATTTCAAACACTTAATGGAGGTAATTCTGAAAATTAAAATTCCAAAATTTATATAACAGGATGAGAATACAACTCAGTGTCATTATAATTTCCGTGCATCCTGCCCGAGGGCTCAGCCAAGCCCTCAAAACCATCTGATGTATAGACATGCCGCAAAATGACATTTTGGTCAACAACGGACCGCATATACCACGGTGGTCCCATAATATTATAATATAATATCATGATACTTACCATGTGTTACAATTCCCTACAGTATTCGGAACAGTAACATGCTGTACAGGTTTGCAGCCAGGAGCAATAGACTATACCATACAGCCTAGGTGTGTAATAGGCTCTACTAGCTAGATTCATGTAAGTTCACTCTATGACATTCACACAATGACAAAATTACCTAATGACACATTTCTCAGAATGTATCCCCATCATTAAGTGATGCATGACTGTACATAACATGCAGCACAATAAGCCATTAACATCCAACTCATTTGTAAATTGTGTCTAGCCCCAGAAGTACAGTTTAAACATATTATATAACTAAGAGGTTTAAGGTTTTCTTTCATTTGTATACATAATTCCTAAACCCTTGGGAGCCACAATGGCACAGTCAGTATAGCGACTCTGATATGGACTAGAAGAATGGGGAATTGTGGTTTGATTTCTGACACATGAAACTTCTCTCTTTGCCAGTGCCTATCCAGACTTCTGTTCAATGGGTACTGGAGACTCCATCCCCAGTGGTAAAGCAGCCACAGCAAGAAGCTGACCAATCATCCAGGCCGGTGTTTCTCATCCTTTGTGAGACCGTGGCCCGGTAAGTTCTTTTTTTTATAAGACGAGGGCCCAGTCCCAACAGATTTACTCGTCAGCACCTTTCCAATTTTTTTTTAAGTTCATACATTAAACTAACATAAGTATTAATAATTAATTATAGCATAATCATAAAGAGTATTAGTATAATTATGTGTATGGTGTGGCATGTTGACAAATATAAAATTACATTTAAATTAGTTATCAATTCCAGGAGAATCTCTTGCGGCCTGCTATAATTTATACCAGGGTCCGGTACTGGGCCGCGGCCCGGCGGTTGAGAAACATTGATCTAGGCCCAAGGTTAAGGAGGAGCAGAACTATACTTTTGCTCCTCCATATGCCTTCATGAAAAGAAAAGGAACAACTTTACATTGACATTTAATTCTAAAGTCTACTACAAGACAACACCTGAAGTTGTTACACAACAGCCCCTTATTCAGCTCCATGTAACAAAAATGCAATTTGTCCCACAAGAGTATGTGACTACCATCTCTGATGCCATTGTAAAAATACATGCATATTTACTGCTTTAAGGATCTAAAATGATGCTTTACTTGTAGTTTAAGAATGGTGTCAGTAGCACAAACTATACAGGAGGTGGGACAATAACGAATCACAACTTGAAAAGAATGTCACTAGGGACGACAGTCAGGATAATCAGTGTCTTGTCAAGGTTTGAAATAGGCACCTCTTTGAATACAAGGCAGAAATGTTATCATCTGAACCAATTTTCTTGGTAAAATGCTCATTTTCTGGGGAAAAATTTTAAGATCACATTACCAACTAATGTACTATAAAACAAAACAAAAAAAAAAAATCAATCCAGAATTTCAAACAACAAGTGGACATGAATCAACTACAAAATTATTTACCAATGAATGAAAGAAACAGGGAAACAGAAGACACAAACAAAATACACATATGAGTACATCTATGGGAGAAGAGAAAATATTTATATAAATACAGTTTACTTACAGGGCTCTGAATAGATGGTTGAGGTTGACCACTTATGTTCATCCCCATTAGCTGAGATGCTAAATGATTTTGAGTTGATGTTGGTGGTGGTGGTGGTGGTGGTGGTCCAGTCATAGGTGGCTGTTGTAGCATAATGTGAGATCCACGGGGTAAAGAAGGTTGAGAACCAGGTCCTCCATGTGCAGAAAGCACATCCTGATTCACAGGGGGTCCTACAGAACAAATGCTGTATTTCAAAACAGTCATAGGATATGGAATCACACAAACAAGTACCTCACAACAGCTTCTATTGTAAGAAACTCATTTCTAGACAAGATATTGCTTCAAATAAGTTAAGTCTGCAACCACTGTAATAAAACCACAAAAATACTTCCAAGCTTCCTATGTTGACATAAATTCACAGGTCCTCTTACATCATATGGGTTCCACTCAAACTCTCTTGTCAAGTACTTTGATTTAATGGTTATCTCAAAAATGTAAAGTGCCATACTGTGTCTGGCAATAAAACCTCTTTTCAAGTCACTGAAAAACAAACTAATTGTAAATGTATGACAAAATCACGTTGCATACCAGTGGAAGAAAGTGGTGGTCCATTTGTTATGTTCGACTCACTGAGACCAGGGTGATGAGATGTTGACCTAGGGGCTACAGTCATTCCTGGACCAAGAGGCATAGGTCCACCGGGATGATGCAAATCACTATTAAGGGGTGGGGGCCCTTGTGGAGTTGGTGCCATTCTCTGAGGACCTGGTGGGCCAAGGGAGTGAATGCCCCCAGCTGCAGGTGGTCCAGACGGCAGATGAAATCCCCCTGGCGTACCAGATGGCGATGGTCTGAGCCCTCCATGTGGTATAGGAGGAAATCCACTCGGTGAAGGACCATATCCTGGACCTGCAGGCGATCCATATTGCTGCTGTGGTAGGTATTGTGGATTCATGTTTAATCCACAATGAAATCTGGAACCGTAGAAATCCATTTCTAAATACCACAATATATACAGCATTTAAGAAAATGATTCACACGTATACACATTCTCGTGTATAGTCTCGAAGCAATTACCCGATTTAACCTCTTTTTGTAGTGTTGTCAGTGCACTAATGTTTAAGGCTGATACCAAATATTGAACACTGTTAATGAAACAATCAGATTTATCAGCCAAGAATCTTGATATAGTTTTGAACTAATACTCACAGCGAAATAAATGACACTTCAACTATCCCTAAACATTTCTGCCTGACACAACTACTACTATAACTCGCAGCTGGGTTTGCCACGTAAGGCTCCACCACGCATGCGTACTACCGTCCACTACATATTAATACCACGGCCACGTCAGTCTTCACCGAAAGATACGACGCTCGACATTTCATTAAATAACCGAAAAAGTTTGTTGTAATACACGTATTATATACACATACATACAAACCGAAAAATTGGTTGCCAGACTTCTTTGGTCAGCATTAAAGAAGGCAATGAGTGCATTCACACAGCCCAGCGTCCAGGTAAATTTCTCTTCAGCTGTTGGCAGTTGGGTCTACTGGAAACGTTATGTATGACATACTTTGGAATGTCATTCGGTTGAGGCGCTGGCAGCAAGGATGGAGGTTGTGGTGTCCAATCGTAGGTTGTGACGGGTTAAAAATTTCTTAGACCAAACAATAAAGTTTACAAAACACAGGACTAAATTTCGTACAATTCCTGCAGGATTACTTAGGGATTTTAATTAAATGACATCTTGTCCAGAGTTGATCATTAAAAACACTGGTCACTTTTAATGTTTGTAATGCACCACTCTGCAAAAAAAAACCCTGCCTGCATTGATCTACAGAGAATATATCATTATTTCTTAATTTCGGAACTTCTTAGTATATAATTATTGGAATAATTCATTTCCCAATAATTGAATCAATATTTTGAATTCGCCCCTGTAATATGGCTTGTGTGCTTGTAATAGGAATGATGTGAAAACTGAGTCATCTGGGGAAAACCGCAAAAATACCTTGGTCAGCATATCATGTGAAAGAATGGTGACGATCTAAAAGCAGAATTTGTTCGTATCAACTAGAGGAAATAAATACAATCACTGCAAAGAAGTTCCTTAAATTAGATAACCACATCCCTCCCAATTCATAATTGTCAACCAGTCAATCATGCCATATAGTCTGATAACTGACAGCATCATTAAATAATCCTGTAAGCTAACATTGTCACAATGATGTTGTTTTCTTTTCCACTCTTAAATTCATAAATGCCATACATGCACACTGAAATAAAACTGCCCTATGAGGCACATTGATGCAACTTGGAGCAACAAAATATAAAAGATAATTATTCTGTTGTGTTTAACATTATAACCACAGAAATACTAAGACTACTTGAAGGTTTTCCACAGACCATGGAATGTTTGGCATTTGCATCAATTAGACAGATACACAGCACCAAGCTCTAGGTTGTTTTCTGCTTGATTCCATCCCTGTGCTGTACATATAACAGCCTTTGCAATTGCTGTGACACAATTTACAAACAAAAATATCCAAGCCATTCTGCAAGTAATTTCATTCGCAAGTTATATAAAAATTTAATAGCCCACCAAAATATAATGAAGAACAAATTAGTCTTATTTAAATGTCTGAACAATACCCATCACACCACTGCTTGTGAAACATGATACAAATGAAAACACTCATACTGCTTTCAGAACAATCTTCCAAATTCTTATGTTTATCATGAGTCATCAGGTTCAAAGCAATTAATGTCAGCAGCATTACCCAGACTTCTCCTATCCACTGTATCCAGACTAGATCAGTTTCCCACACAGCCTCCTATATAATGATTAGAGGTGGGGAGGGGACACCTGTAGAGCATTACTATAACACAACCTGGTTAATGGGGCTCTAGTCTACCAAAGCCAAGGTAGAAGGTATTGTGCTGAAGGCTGCAGGGCAATGGGGAAGTAATAGCGGTGTCATAACTGATCCCCTTGGGGAACCAGGCCCAACCCCATTGTATGTAGTCTTTCTATCTGCTAAAGCTCCTTAACTGGGGGATCCTGAGAGATACAAATAAATGAATGAATGAATGAATGAATCATTGGCTCTGGACATGGAGAATCTTACTCCAAAGTGACCCCACAGGGGGACCATGGAATTGGGGGTCCTTTACTGTGGTTTATATATAGTGGCTACAAATTAGTGGACAGTTTGGAGGGCTTGTAATTTTCTAATGAGAAAACATATGGGAAACTTTCTTACCACAAAGCAGTCTTCCAGTGTTCAAGATTTCTTCTGTCTATGTGTAGGTTCATGACCGCCTCTGTGGTCTAGTGGTCAGAGTTTCTGGCTACAGATACAGAGGTCCCGGGTTCGATTCCCGGCGCTACCAGATTTTCTGAGTAGTAGTGGGTCTGGAACGGGGTCCACTCAGC
>Ga0136643_10004067_pt1 | contig 19998 bp, 15 predicted proteins | sample TergutLab28metaG_FD_96883 | JGI IMG/M metagenome (GOLD analysis project Ga0136643, IMG submission 96883) | Labiotermes labralis P1 segment gut microbial communities from Petit-Saut dam, French Guiana - Lab288 P1 (version 3) (version 3) | ecosystem: Host-associated > Arthropoda: Insects >...
CAGCTGTGAAGGTGATGGGCACAGTCTTCTGGGATGCAGAGGGGTTGATTTTGGCCGAATTCCTGGAACCTGGGCAAACCATCACTGCTGCTCGTTATGTCCAGACACTGCACAAGCTCCATCATGCATTGCGCTATAAACGTCCGGGACGAAACATCATCATCCTGCATGACAACGCTCGCCCCGACGCCGCTCGCCTCACATCGGAAGCAATTGCGAAGATAGGGTGGGAAGTTCTTCCACACCCCTCCTATACCCCTGATCAGGCACCCTCCAACTACCAACTTTTCAGATTTGTGAAGGATCAGCTGCGTGGACAACGTTATGAGATAATGGAGGCAATTCAGAAAGCAGTGCGTCAGTGTCTTCAGATGGCTGGAACGGAATTTTAAAGAAGGGGAATTTTCAAACTCCCAGAACGCTGGGAGAAATGTGTACAAAGATGTGTTGATTATGTGGAAAAATAAAGAAAGGTCTGTAGATTAAGGTGGTGTATTTGGTTTGTCAGAAATAAAGCATGTTATTTTACAAAAAATTGTTGCTCATGACTTTCAGTACGACCCTCGTAGTACTGCTGCAAAATTCTGGCATATATCATGTGCACATACACACACTCACAATTGCATCTGAATGCAAACTTACTGTGCCAAACGAAGCTTCATGTCAGCTACTGACAACTGACCAGCAAATGGATGTCCTGGATTCAGGTCCCAGATTCCAGTATGCTCACCACTAACCCACATCTTATAATTATGAGTTGATTTCCACGCTGCCATAAAACTTGAATTGAAATGTTCTGCCTCTCGACTGCCATCTAACAAAGCAAAATCAAGTTAAAGCATGTTAGCACATCAAATGACACACATATTACAATTAGTTAAGACTTAGAAGTAATCATGATAAAATGCTTTCCAGCACTGGAGGCAACTGGTTATATCATTTAGACTATTCCGCTAGTCTTTCGGCAAAACACAGAAAGTTTTCAACACATTTCACAATTTCTCCTACCTTGTGCTAACATCACCTTCATATGCTCCACATCATTTTAAAAACTAGACAGAAAATATATGCATAATGTAACACTGCAGCATTTCCAACAGTGCATTCCTTTCTACTGTATGTCACTGTCAAGAACATAATAAATCCTGAAGGCACTGCCATGGAAACACGAGTTTTACTCATTTTTACACTACATATTTTGCCAAAAATATGTAATAAGCCTAGTCTTTATGTAAAGTGCCCAATAGTTTCTTTGTATGATTTCAGCCAAATTCAGATTTTCATAACCAATTTCTGTGGAAGTCCCCATATGAAAATTGATGGCAATTCGTCCAGTCAGTGTCACACTGATAACGCTGACAGATGGACATGATAAAGCTAACAGGCCCTTTTCACAACTATGTAAACGTGCCTAATGAAGCTGTGGAAACAGAACCATGGCAATGTATATAATTATCCTGATTTGCCTTGTTCCACAGTGATGCACAACGAAAAGTCCCCTAAGTCTTGAGATGCTATTAACTGTCCATCAGCTAACCACAAAGTTCCTTGCTGTTTATGATAGCCAAAGGTTCCTGCACTCATAACAGTAACATGAGCCACGTAAATCCAGTTCACACCCTCCTTCTCACTATTTCTGCATGATCAATCTCAAAATTACCCTCCCATCCACATAAAGTTCTTCAAACTGGTCCCTTTCTCTCATGCTTTCTAACCAAATTCTACATGCAGTCAGAATAATTAAAAGTCATTTCTGATAAATTACATTAATGCATGGCACAAGTCAAACAACTTAATAAAAAAGTCAAGATTTCAAGCAATATTACAAATTACAATATTATAAAGTGAACCACCTGAATATTAACAAAATGACAAAGCTGCACACTGACATAACTGAAATGAACACACACCTTGCAAAAGAGATGTGCGTAACAGGCACAACAGATACACTCGGAACTGTGAACGAATCCACTCATCTCCTCCCTCCCAACCAACACCATCTAGGAACACGTCATGACGCTCTTCTGCCACATGCCTTACAACAAAATCAGCAAACCTCAGGTCTTCTGTTGTGAGATGCAGCTGCCGACGCAGTTCCGCATCCTGTGTTTCTAAACGAGCCCCCTCAACCTGCCACAGAATTATGGAAAATTATACACAATTTTTACACCAGGAAAAATCAGGAGAAAAGTTTGGCATTTTAGACACTTCATTTTAATTTGCATAACCCAGTATTTAAAATATGCAGCTTTCACAGCCAATAAATCCAATAAAGGTTTCTTACATGATCAGCCACAACACGTCTGAGACCGAATCCAACTTTGTTGGAAACTTGCTTTGTCTGTGTCAGGTTCAATAATAATGAACTAGAGTCAGAGATCAGAACGGACGACAATTTCCAGCTTTCAAGCCTATTCATGCTAACCCACTGACAGCTATGCAAATGTCCTTACCTCAACCAGAACATCTGCCAGCTGCTGCTTCTGCTTGAACAGGATGTTGGTCGCTCCAACCAGATACCCTCTTACATTGATGTCACTTAGAAGGTCCAGGTATGGCAGAGACAGATATGGATGACACAGATACCCCTACAAATGGACAGTGACATCTGTATGGTAAAATAATGTTAATTCAGAGATCACATTTACTAGCAGTAGAATCCATTTCCACAATGCTATTTCCAAAGCCCACCAAATGACACAATGGTTAGCCAGGAATATCCACCTCTCAGCCTCACAACCTAGGATACATCCCACAATTACCTTCCCATTTATTTCTCGGTCTTCCAAGTGGCATCTATCAAACAAGTTTCCCCACCAAAATTCTGCATTCATATTCTCTCTGCTCATACAATATGTGCAGGCCATCCTTGGCCTGAGTGCCCCATACTCAATGCCTGGTAAGTATATAAAGTCCATCATTAGATAAGACATCAGTTCCCCATTGAATCCAAAACTTTTGTTAGCAATTACTTTGATAATATTTGTAACCTATGTTCTTCCCACAATGAAACTGATGACATTTCAAAACCACAAAAAACATGTCATGTAATTATTAGCAATTACTGGAATCTTGAGCACAGTATAAAGCAGACACTCTTTATTTGAATAACAATGGGCAATTATTGCATTTTCTTCTGCTATTTTCAATTTGCACCTCATTCAGAGGTCTGCAGGGACCTCACACAAGCACTGTTTCTTTTATATTTCATGTTAACATTCATTTAAACAATCACAGTACAAAGCTAAACCACAAACAGCGTCTCTACTGGGCACCACAAAAATTGATTAGTGACTCTATTCTCCTACTTTATTATTATTATTTAATTTTTCACTTCTCGGCTTTGGCTGGGAAATATTCACCTATCCTGGGATGTAGTAATCAACAGGATTAGGCTCGGTGGTCTTACTTGTAGTTTAAAAAGTTTCTTACAATTGAACATGTGCCAGGAATTACAGATATCTGCAGTTGTATATGTGTATTCGGGTGCAAGTTAAGTCTTGTTAGACTTTGTAATAGTGACTTTGGAATTACTCCCGTAGATGATATTACTATTGGGATCACTTGTGCTGCCTTTTGCTTCCACCTCGCACATATTTCATTCACCAAGTCTTGGTACTTGTTTTGTTTGTTGGTGATTGTTGTTGTTGTTATGATTATTATGATTGTTGTTGTTGTTGTTATTATTATTATTATTATTATTATTATTATTATTATTATTATTATTATTATTTTACATATCCTCTTCTATGCAGATCATCTCACAACCATGCCTCTCCATTTATCACTTTTCTAAAAAAAAATCCCATGACTTATTCACTGCACTTAAAGAAGAAACTCATCACACAAAATGTTGTCTTCTAGAAACAAACTGGATGCCCACCTGTGTGAAGACCATGAGGGGTAGACCACACTGGTCAGGACTGATCTGGGCAATGACTGCCATATTAGACTGCATATTAGTGTCGCCTATGGTATCAATGCTGCTGTCACGAGGAATCTGCAAACTGTCATGATTCTGTCGCTCTGTCCCACCAGCAATGACCGCTGACAGGCTGCTGACACTGTCTGAACTGTGGAGTTTTCCATCACCTGTTGCCGACACCTACATTATGAGTCGTGTAATATCAATGTAAACAGACATTTGGAAGTGGACAAGATCTGAGGTCATCATGGCAGTAAAGCTTCACATTGTGGAGTACAATCTCAAAGTAATCTAGCAGGTGAGTAGCAATGTTTTAAAAATGGATGCAGTATGTTCCTGTACCCACCTTACCAGACTGCATGGTGCCAGCCTCTTACAGCTATTACAAAAGAGAATATTTTTACCTGTTTAAAGACCTTCCTAATCATTATTTTCCTCTATGATGTTACTTTTTCACTCCTTTTTACCGGGCCACCTTGCCGGAGCTCGGAGTTAGAACACATTCACTCCTGTTTCTTTTATAAAATCTGTCACTGATGAAATGCAATATTCATACATCCTCTTTTTTTTTCTCTTCTCTGATCAAAATGTGTAACCTACTGCCACCTACAATCAATATCAAAATGAAAACTTTAAAATCTACATTAACGACTTATCAAACCACTGTTCATTGGATGCAATGCTTCATAACTGACATAAATTACGTGCACAGCTCCTGTAATGTTGATTTCATTCATGGAGAAACACATTCTAACTCTACTCACTCTTTTCTTTCACTTAACTTCATTCATTGTTACTGGTGGCCACTTCCCAATGAGTAAAGCTGCCAGGGAATAAATCTGACACTCCTGTCCATTTAATGTTCAGGTGAAAAATGTAGGCAGCTATACCTCAACTCCTTGCTGCATCATCATGGAATGGTAAATAATTAAGTACAAGGAAAAATCTACCATTATCTTTGTTATCATTGGATGACCGGAAGCAAAACTCAAAATTTGTATGTTTCACGTATGTTTACCAGATATAAAATGGACCATTGGTTAAGAAAATTTAACAGGCAAGATAATATGGTGGAAAAAGCAGAGTAAAACAAAGATAAATGTTGAAAAAAGAGTATCCAAAACATGCTGAAGCCAGTGATATAGATAAAGCCCCTAACTATTGAATCAGAGGAGGGGCCAGAACTTATCTACTCTACTACTGAAATGTAAAGAAACAAGCTGTAATGACAAACACATGCCAAAGAGTCAAAACAGTGGCAAGCCCTCCACAAGTCTCCACATCCGAAGGCTAAATGGATGAAGTGAAAGTGTAATATCATTTATGCGACCTCACATAAAAGTATACTCTGCCATACTCACTTCCAGCCAGTGTTCCTCCACTGGGCTACCACTGATCTGAGATGGTTTCTCATTCTGCTTATTTTCTGACAATTTGCTCAACTCAGTATCAGCAGCCACCTGCTCAGGATCATCATCTTCACAAACTTTACTGTCTATCATTGACCTAGACATGTCTCCTGCATTCTGAGGCACTGGTTCAAGGTTTCTCTCAGTCTCAGATCCAGCAATATTTCCCTCTGGTACAGTATCATTTTTTATCACTACTGTAACAGAGGTATTGTCTGCTTTCTTACTCTCTGTCAGCGCATCAGTAAATTCTGGAATTGGTGACATAGGTCTTGATGGCCTGAAATAGGCAGAGATCCATTCCTTTGATGGAATTCATCCTGTTGTACTTATAATAAATCAATGGTAATTTGTGACTACCATCACATACAACAATTTAATGTACTTAACAATGCTCAACAATGCTAGACGTTGCAGGCATAATGTATGTGACCGAAAAACAGGTAAAATGCATTAACATATACACCAAAACATGTAGCACTTTTGAGTGTTGTTGTATACAATAAATTGTTGTCTTTGACGATAAATACGAATTACCATGGATTCAAAGATCCACTACCTACATCCTTACCAGATAGATTATACAAGTATGTTTGATGCTTGTAAAGAGTTTAAACCCATACACGCTACCTGGGACTTAATAACAGATACAGGCAACTCCACATAAAATTGAACAGCAAACAGCTTCATGTTTTTAAATTTTCTTTTAATCCTATGGGTTTGTTGGGCAAGTGGGGGGAAAAAAAAACTACTTGCCTTGAAGTATGAGCCACACGAGTATCAAAGCTTCCATAATTTGGTCTAATCCATCATATGCATGACTCTCTAACACTACAGCTCCAGAGGAGTTCAGGTAGAGATTTCAGTGAGAGCTCACTGTGAAGGTGGCACACATATTACTTAGACCCTGACTTCAACAATTCTCGTATTTTTCATCCAGATGGCATGCAAGAGACTAAGTAACGACATTAACCCTTATCCTGCTAATGTGGAGTATATGGTGAGTTCCTAATAATGCCAGCAAATAGCAGATGGGATTTAACTCAGCTTTTAAAGGGTTAAAGTAATGTGTCTGGACAGCACACTGTAGGAAGCATGATGATGCCCATACTAAAATAAATGACAAATTACTTACAGATAGTAATTCTGATATGAAGGAGAATAATTGCAATGATAACAATAGTGAGCCAGGAGTTGGTAACAATAACAGTAATACTGAAAATGGTTGTGTTATTAACAAAGGATCTTCTATTTGTTTGTTTGTTATCTACCACACAAATTGAATTCAATGGTTGTTCTCTAAAGGACATCTCAATTCATAAAATCACTGTCCACTCGACCACACCAGTGGCTGGATAAACTATATCAAAACAAACAGGTCTCACAGCATAAGCCAGTAAAACCACTTTTGGTCATGTGACTGGGACAGAAGATACCACAGTCCTTGACTGCTTCCTCAGTTACACCAAATACTTGTTTTTCTGTGCCTTCAACTTTACCAAAGATCACATTTCTGGGATATTCCAAAGAGTAGAGTCCAAAAAATGCTCACTTCACACATGCTGATTCACGCAAACCCCGCTCAATCATGCCTGGGTGCAAGGACAGGAGTGACAAAATGGCAGCACACAGAGGCTGAACAGGTGAACGGTAAAACACTAGGCGGCGTTCCAACAACAGCAGCTTGAACAAGATCACTGTCTTATGTCTAAACTGGAGGATCAGATCACGAACTGAAAGACCTGAAAAAATATTACAAATGCAATGTCAGGTGAATCCTAACATCATGCAAAAAGTAATACTACTGTATCATTGCTGTAAAGTCTATCACAACATGATCTTTGTATGGCGGTGGGTGGTCAATGCCACGCACTGGCTGCTTTACCTCGGGGAAAGATACCACTGTACAAGTGGGTGGGTGGACCCCTAGGCCTGTCTGGACAGATGCAGAAAAACTTGTCCCCACTAGGATTCGATCCCCAAACTGCCCAGTCCATAGCAAGCCACTAAACCAACTACGTTATCCCAGCACCACCCAGCCCACCATATAGAATAAATACCCTTGCTAAATATCTGAAATTAATAAGCATGTTAGTCAAGAAGAAATCACTCAACATATGGATAAAACCACTGCTTTGCAAACATTTCTATGGGTGAGTACAACTAATTAATTCCTTAACAATTTTATATTCATGCAGTGGATTCAAGTTACAAAATGGATACATGACAGCAATACAAATACAATTTCAAAGTGTATTATACATGGGAAAAATATGCAGAAAACAGCAAAGACCAGAACAAATGCTAAATTTCATGTAGCCATAAACAGGTTACAAGTGAGGAATCAATGAAGTTGCTATCAAAGGAAGGAAAGAAATACAAGTTCACAGTACATCAAACACTAGAGTAAAAGAAAAAAAAAAAAAGACAAACATTATCTACATGTTCCTTGTACTTCCTTCCTGTACTTGGCTAAATTTGTAATAGATGCAAGAGAAGAAATGTCAGAGCCAGGGACAGCACTAAAAGTTACATCAGTGTAGGAGAGTTCATAACAAGCAAGAAATCAAATATTGGATGTGTATAACATCTATCATTGCAAATTTTGTTTCAATGCAGGGAAGAAGACAAGAAACCTTGAACAAATCAAGATATTTTAGGACTCTATTCAAATTGAAACTTAAGCCACAACCACCAGAAGGGTGACAGCATCCTGTAACACCTATGTGAAGGAGCAATGAGTTAGGTCTTGTAGAATAATTTACCACTTGATTCCACCTACTGCCCTTGTTAGACTAATATGTGCAGTGAATAATGAATAATAATATGGAAGCAAACAGCTGTGGTCCAATTTGAGGTGTTACCCTGGCATTTGCCTGGAAAAATTAAATAAAAACATGAAATGGTTAGGATGGGTGGTTAGTGAGCCAAAATCTGAACCTTGAGCTTTTCAAATAAGAAAGAATGCTACTGAGCTGATCATGTAGTTTTGTCATCAAAGGTTTTATTCCACATCAACACAAATGATCACTCCAGAAGACTTCAATGTAGGACAGAGGCATTAATATTCACTCACCAACATAGAGTTGTGGGGTAGCAGAGTGTAAGAAATCTGTTTCAGCAAGACACGAGTTAAGATGATGGTATGTGTCATGCAGGAGCTGCACTTTACTGAAGTCACCTTCATCAAAATATGCATGTGTGATGAGAGCCATTTTCACCTGGATGTGACCATATAGAGGAAGAGTACTAAGAACACACACTGACTTCTGCACTGTCCCCCGAGTAATATCTGCAGTACGATTCTTTAGTTTCTGCAATAGTGAGTTAAATAACGAGTTATAATTTGCAATTATGAAAATCTCCAGTAAAGTGTTATAAGTTATGTTCCATACCTTTATTCCAAGCAGCAGTTACGAAAAATATTTCACACATTCAACTGCAGAGTTTATTTACATGTGCTACTACTCCATACCACTAAATAAATCTCACCCCATTAACTTCTGTTCCATTTAATGGAACCACTGTCATACAAGCACACTAACAAAGTAAAAACCTGTTGATAATGGTGCTTGATTAGAAACAAGCACAGTAAAGTGTACAATGTATATCTATTACCTCTTCAATATGAAATGTCAAGAAGTAATCACATTCCAATAAAACTGTGCAAATTATGACCCTACAAAATTACAGCTGTATATACATATTCATGTGTTCAGTCACACTGTACAGAAAATTTTATACACAAAGACCAGGTTTTTACTAGAAAATAGCTTTTTTTGTCAAGTTTTACAAATGACACTACTTAATAACCTGTCAATCAATCTACCAGTCATATTTACCAATACAGAAACATAGTCTTTTAGTCTGAATATCAGTGTCAAATTCTTAACATACTCATTAGTTTCCTTACCATATTTTGTAATCTTGTAATTGCTTTCTTTGTTACCTGGTACTAACAGCTCCATATTCTCAGTGTGTGTGTGTGCATAAATCTGTGCTGTCTAGGTATTGCAGCAATACCACCGTAAGCCACCTATTTATGTTGCACTGTCAAATCACCCTGATTGGTACTCAGCAAATACATAATAACAAATATTTTACTTCAAATTTCATGTAACAAACAATAATATGATCTGCTTGTGTGAATCCCTCTGTTTCAAATTGCATGTCAGACATACATAAATACATGACACTTGCATTGCACACATACACATCTCATCTTCTAAGTCACACACCTCAACAGGAATCTGTCGAAAACAGGATATTCCATACACGGTCTGTTTTGGATCCGACAGACTCGGTAAATGGAAAAAAACGGTGTCTTCATCAAAGTTGTGGGAACCATCCGGCAATGCCAATGTCGGCAGATACTTCCAGCCTGCAGGGCAAGCATGTGGATCTCCCTCCAGCAATGGTGGAAAGGAATATTCCACCTGAAATTATCTTACAATTAATTTTGGTTCCTGCTTCAACTTGTGTACCAAAACATAACCTCCTCCGCACACCACACTCGTACAAACAATCTAACCTCCTTTCAAATTTACAAAATCCGTTATTTACGGCGAAGGGTATGAAATGTACCTGACATCCCTTTTTATGATGGAAACCTATAACTATTACGTGAAGAATTGGTCCACTACTTTCACTGCCGTTTCTATGCTCGTTTGCCATTGCTCTCATACGTCAATTAAACTCCTCATCGTCGTTTGACACATAGCTTAACCAACGTGACTCATTGATTAGCTACGGGATGATTCGCACATCGCCCACGACTATACGTTGGCGTTCACCGCTCCATGGCCATGTTCATTAAATTTGCAGTCACGCACATGCGGTAGTGGTGGGTAACACGGATCAGAACTGGTGTAGAAAACGCGCAATCACAAGTGAATGGGAACCGACGGCATCAGTTGGCTCTAATCCGTGGATTGTATGCGAGTCCGCATTCCTTTTTGCTTTTTCGTAACACTCGCGGAAGTACTTAGGTACATGGGTGCATAACTTTGTATGCAACCAAAGACGTGTGTACTATGCATGTATAAAAATGTTTAATGCATTTCCAACATCCATTGCAAACCAAATAATTAATGAAAAGTGTTTTATAAAAAATTTAAAATCATTCCTACTTGATGAAGCCCTCTGCTGCAGTGAAGAATTTTGTACCTTGTGTACATGGGATGAGGACCGAGGATGTGTTTATCATGTCCTTAATGGGATTTATTACATAATTATCAATTTTATAAAATTGCATGGTCATGCATGCCTTTATGGTGAAATATAATGGCAACCAAATAATTTGTTCCCTTCATAGAATTTACAGTGTAAAAATTGTCAATTTTACAGAATTGTATTGTCATGCATGCTTTTCTATGCTTGTTATCAATTGGTTATTGATTTTTAATAATGTCTAGTATTAAGGATTTGTTCCATATCCAGTGCCATCTGTGGCTGATTGATGGAATGTAAATGTGCTGTATATAATACCTGCAAAATAGTCTTAATTGCCTTTGCAACAGTTACACTTTGTTATGTTTGGTTACAACAGTGGTCCAAAACCCAGATGTACTAACGGCTCATCATGCCATGTGGATCAGTGATTTACAGCCTGTGGCCTGCGGGGCAGAGATGGCCCTTGAACCTGTTAAGTGGCTTGTGCTGTCTTTAGTAACAAATGATATTAATGTATTAAATTGATTTTGTTTTAAAAGTCTTTTGTGTTATTATGCCAAATCACTTGTGTCTCAGTGGCCTGTGGTTAAAAGAAGTTGTGCACCAATGATACAGATAGTTGAACTCTGGTGGTGTCATGTCCATTGTCATTTTGTAATGACCTTTATTGTTGAAATAAAAATAAGAAGAGAAATCAACTCAACTGGCAAATTCATGTTTCCATTTACATAAATTAATGCTTTACCTAGAAGGTTAAAAAAAGTCTCTTTAGGGACAGGAATGAATGAGGGGGTTCAGCAAAAACTGAAATGACTAAGGAGGCCACAAAATATTGATGAATCTGCTGTAGTTCCACTGCAGAAATTTTAAAATACAAGTCATATTTGTACTTTACCATGGTGCTGTCTGATTGATTTAATGTTCTTTTGCACTATTCAAAATATTTCTTTATATAATGAAGAATATATAACTTTGGAAAGTATTAAACAGATTGCCATATAAAACAAATTTGCTAATAAACATTCTACCTACCATTTCATCATAAACAATAGGGTACATTGTTCTAAAACACCATCTCTCAATAACCAACTATGTTAGGTGCATTTTATACAGTAAAATTAGTCCAAAGCAAAATTTATGGTGAGTAAATTTCTAATGCCAAAAAATCATAATTATAGTACAGGTAATATGTTAACATTTCATAGTAGTAAGTTCAGTTAGGGTCATGTTTCTTCATTAGGCTTGAAATGAAATTAGAAATATTGTCCTGTCATTGTGATGGAAGTCACAATGACAGGACAAGGTTTTGAACAGCATCCATGACTGTCAAAAGAAACAAGAAATTTAAGAAGCATTTAATCCAACAATTGCAAAATCAACAACAAAGAATTGTCACTTTACAGTGTGCCTTCCATGTGTTTCAGCCTCCACATGGCCAACCTTACAGAGGTCTCTAATAAAGGAATACAGTCGTGGCACATTGTGTTGAAGATGTGCACATGTGGAGTCAAAAATATAATATTTAAATTAAAACTGCTAAAAATATTTAAAGTACAGACAAATTACAAATACTTTTCATTTAAGTATTTTACATTTCATGTGAGTATGTAACTCTCATTGCAAACATCTATATGAATACATCATCTTCATTCTGGGGGAGTTATCCCTGTGATGTTGGTCCAAGATTATACCATGGCGGACGACCAAGTATTCAGTCATCAACAGTGACATATATTCACATGACATGTGAAATATTTATATGAAAAGTATTTGTTATTAGTCTATATTACTAATATTTGTAAAAATTTTCTTTGAAAACATTGTATTTTTGATTCCATATATGCACATCTCTAACAGAATCTGCCTTTATGTATTACTTTGTTAAAGACCATCCTGAATATGGCCGTGTACAGGCTGAAACATGTACGAGGCACATCATGAAGTGAAAAATGTTTCTTTTTGAATGTGCAATTGTTGGATTACATGCTATATAATGAATCTACTGCACAGAATATGGAAAACATATAAGAGAAGTAATGTACGTATAACATAACATTCAGGTGCATTCGTGCAACCATTACTGCAGTGGAAAAAGCAATAAGTAATACACATTCTGAGTGTTTGTAGCCTTAGGTATCCACCATGCAATGTGCATGCACATATTTTCATCTGTGGCCTGTCCGGCTCTCTTTTATTCTTCCACATTATCTCATAAATGGCACAATTTTTTAAAAAAAATTTATTCAACATAAAATGTGTGTTTTGATTTTCTCTATAAATCTGTCTCAAACATTTCTCATTCTACGATGAACTGGGTGAGATATGATCACAAATATATATTGGTCTCCATGTAAAGTACCCATTATTCTTGTCAGATTTTAATAAACTTGAGTTTTCTCAACAGATTTTCAAAAAAACACTCAAATATCAAATTTACTGAAAATCCATTCAGTGGGAGCAGAGTCGCGTGGTTGTTACATGCGGAGAGACAGACATGATGAAGTCAATAGTCACTTTTCGCAATTTTGTGAACATGTCTAAAAATAATTTAAAAATTGCATCAGAACTAGCATGAAGTCTGTTCAGGCCATAACAGTAAATTACTGTGGTAATCAACACCACTGTTTAACTATAAGCATACAATGTAATGAAGAAATACTTTATGTGCGCATGAATGTGAACTATAACAACAATGACTTCTGCATTACCACAGCACAAAAAAAAAAAAGGAATAAAACAATAAGTCATTTTGTAACAAGGAATATATTTTACATATTTTCTGGCAAGACACTGTAATTACTTTGGACTATGTAAGTTTGTAACAATGAGGTTTCCATTGAATGTTACGTATATGTGCTGAAACAAGATCAGATCCAGAAACATGCAAACACAGCTGAGCTCCCCCATCAGTGGGTGGGACATACAGAATTCAGCTGCCACGTGGAAGAGAATGTGGCAGTATCAAAAACGTGAATGTTGCAAACATGCTAATATTTATCATAAGTTCCCACATTACTGAAGGGGGCCAAAGTCATAATCCACGGCTACTAGAACACAGTTTCACTTCCAGTGTTGCAGCTACTATGGAAGTGCCCTTGTAACATCACATGCTCTAATAAAAATCTCTCTGTCTAATTACAACATTACATCAATTGCTAGTACCCAGCCTGACAATTACAACTTATAATCATGAGAAGATGTTTAAATTTACAGCTATCCCAGCTGAGGTTGCACACAATTTTATTTGTAGCTATATGAGTGGAATAAGTCTCCTTGTACTGCAGTCTCAAAAGGGGCTACTGCACCAGCCCCTGAGTATGCAGCACTGGCAGAATGATGTGTGGCAGCAAAAAGCCATGGTCAACCTGCAAACTGCCCCAGGGCCCATTTTCTCTACAACTAACCCCACAAGGCCCATCCTAAGACTGAACCCACAAATTCATTGTGAAAATTTGGTGACTAGGCACCTCCATGATCTATGGTAGAGTTTTAATGTAACTTCTAGAGATATATTTTCTGTCATAAACCTTTATTCCTTTTAGTTATAATAAAAATATGTGGCTGTATGAATACAAATTGCTTCCCTCATTTTAACAGTTTCCAGTTTGCAGGACTTCAACCATTTTGTTAAATACTTTATGCTTTGCTCTTATGACAACAGAGGTAATGCCCAGAGTATGACACAGGTTCAGAGTGAAATAATCAAAATCTTTCATCTGGTACAGCTTTAACATACAGACAACCAGAAATTCACAAAATTTAAACTATGGTACTACCAGACTATGTAAGTCTGAAGACAGCCATCAAGGGCAGCAACAATAGTAGCTACATCCAACTAGAACACAAACCATTCTGAGACAAATGGTATTCACAAAGCCAACAATTTGTTCAAGAAATACTTGACAATACAATAAAGCTTAAGAATTAAAATTAATGCCAACAAGAACACGTCCTTTCTTTAAAAATACAAATTGCACATAGGTTTAACTGGCCTTACTTCAAATGAACACATATAAAATATCAAAATCAATAAAAAAAATATACAAAGATATATACTTGTATATATATGCCATTAAGTATGGTCTATTCAAAACTTCAAAATAGCTACTTCTCAGTTTCCTGCAGATTAAACGATAAATTGTGAATTTTGAACAGACAATACCATTTTGTTAAAAAAAAATTGCACAGTTTTAAGTAACATATAAAAACAAAATAAATATAACAACTGCACATTAAGTTTCATAGGCACTTGAGTAAGGTGTCAACATTCACCACAACCAGCAACAACCTATACAACAATGTGCCATCAGAAGCAGGGCTGAAGGGATAATTTCACCATACATGTCAAAGAACTATTTAAAAAGAACACAACACAGAAGTGAAGAAGTTACAAAAGCTGTAAGAAACATGTAATACTGTGTTTATCAACATACACCTGTCAAAATTTGATGCATGATCTCCTGCAGTATCAGATGCCTCACTGAAACTCCTTGAAACCTCTTTAAACAAAAATTTACAGATGCCATAATGAACTGAATGCAAGAGATTTGATGTTCTTACAGCAATAAGTGTTAAACTTACAGTCTTCTGTGATGTGACAACACACAGTGACAGACAGGTACCAATGTTTCACAGGAAAATTTCAGAGTGTCCCAAAATGTTGATTCCTACCTACCAAATTACATGGCATCACATCCCACAAGACCATAATTTTAAGTATGAGTACATTTACATTTGGTCTGTATGCACGAAAATTCTTGTTCCAGAAAAACAGATCTCATAACGTTAATATTGGTAGTACCTGTTAAAATGTATTGAACAATATTAATCTTGGATCAGACAAAATACCTTCTGACCAGAACATAAATGCTTTGTAATACATCTCACCAAATATAAATAAAACCAAAATACGTTTTAAAATACAGTAGGCAAGTACAACCACACTACTGTATACAAAATACAAAAATTATAAAATGAATTGCCAGAAAATTATAAGTTTACAAAAATTTAAACTTTTTTGACAGAATTGTTATTCTTATTTGTTAACACGCCTGCAGGAACATCTACTCTCTAAACCCTCTGAACATATACAAAGTACCCCTGTCACAGAGGGCAGTAGTGTTTGCTTTCGTGAGTACCTAGACTTACATGGCAAGGAGAAGGCATGGGGCAGCTGAATGCACAGTGTGACTCAGCTTATGAGCTTACATCATCTGTTCACAATTATTATCAATGTAGTTCTTTATCCCACAGAAAATATAACAAACACATAACATGAGGATCTGAGGTCAGTGAAGAAGTGACAGAATGAAAACATGCTGGATAGTGATTTAAACAACTCAACTTATGTTTATTGGACCATGCATCATTGTAACAGTTGAAGAACAAAAGACCAACTTGATTTAACATGCTATTTTATTTCACTTCTTATGTGTTCAACATGTTTCAGACAGTAATATATCCATCATCAGGAGCTTGTGACTGTGCTGTTGAATTACCACATCGGTCGTTTTGTTCTGTAAAGACGGAGGATTTAGTGTTAGTGTACATATGGTGTTTAGTGGTGTGTGTTTGGTGTGACGTGCTTTGTCACTTTGTTGCAGTTGGTAGGTGTATTTTCATTGATATTGACCGTTTTCTTTGATGCTTTGTGATCACTGTGTTCTCTTGTTTGTAGTATGTTTCAGTGGTTGATTGGTAATTTGGTGCATTGTTAATTGAGCACATAAAAAGTGAAATAAAATAGCAAGTGACATAAAGTTGCTCTTTTATTCAACCCAACATACTTTGAAGTCTAATTATTAAGTGTACCAGTTATGTGAAAATATGTAATGTTATATGCTTCACTGATATGTAATATAACAGTGTGATTTCATTCTCCTGAATGGTTGACACTGCTAACAGGCAGTCAGTAAAGTGTCCAATAGAAAGTAATAGAAGCATTAAATGCTAAATGATTATTAAAGACAGATGAAGTGGCCATGGCTGGCAGATGCTGCGGAAAAATTTTAACAGACTCAGTAAGGACCTCAACAACATAAAATATGAATGATAACAACATATATTAATGCATGCTTTATGCTTCTTTGCTATGAGACGAACACAAACGCCATGTGCTGAGTCACAGGGGAAGCTTCCCAATTTAAAGAGCATGGACAATGTAACACATGATAATGAGCTGCCTGGTCATGGATATAGCACATCTCACAGGGAACTGTGTACAGAGCAATTATGGGAAGATAACTGGTGGCAAATAACTGTTCAAGTGTAGGCAGTTACCAAATTCAGTCTCTTTGTCCAACACAAATCTCACAAAAAGAAACCTGGGCTTAAGCCCAAGGCTCCACTGTGAGAAGCTGGACTCTACCTGAATATGGCATGGCCACTGTCTTGTTGTAACTGTATTTATTTTTTAGCTCCCAAAATTAGTAAACCCACTCAAACAGGTCATGTTTGCCTGATCAATCCATATTTATAATTACTGAGAATTTATCTAAAATTCTGTATGCAATTACTGAAAACAATACACAACAAAATGTGAAACTATGCAGCACAACTAACCACCTAACATATGACTACAACCCTGCTCTTAATGAACAATTAGAGTACTGACACAACAGAAACCATTCTCCAGTGGTGCAGCCTGGTGAACTACAAATTCACGGTGAAAAGTAATGTACGGAGTACCAAGCATTAGTGCACTCACCTAACTACTTGGTTTACACTACAGCATAGAAAATAACCTTTCCAACTGCCCTGCACACATTTTTAATACAAAATTTTCAAATGAATTTTGACACTTTCAAGAGAAGAAGTAGAGGAAAATGACAAATGAACAGGAAATGACTATTACTGTTACAAAAATAATTGCTTTTAGGCATTTTCACAATATAAAGTTGCAAAAACATGTCCAACAGTTCCGTCTATTTATATGTAAAATCTTCAAAATGACTGTATTTTCATGAAATTTTGTACCTTTAAGTCATAATAAAACTCTCAACAACCTCCAGTCATAGTTTTAACAGATACTACATGTATTTCTGAGTGTAATTTGAATCAAACTTGTGCATAACTGTTAAAGGTAAAGTTGTCCCTGCGCAAGCCATGAAGGCATACAGGGAGCATACAGGTACAGCTCCACGCATTCCTAACCTCCGCACTAGATTGTGATGAGCGGTCAACTTCACACCCCAGCTCCTTCACCCCCGGGAAAGAACCCCACTATGCACTGAATAGGGGGCAGGGTTGCCTACAAAGTCAGTCTGGAGGTTTTATAGAAGCTGAAAATCTCGTCCCTGCTGGGATTCAAACCCCAGATTGTCCAGACCACAGCCTAGTCAATATACTGATAATGCTATCCCAGCTACCTATAACTTACACGTAACTCCTTATCAGAGCAAAAAATATTACAAACAAAACTTGTAAATAAAAATTCACTTTAAGCCCACTATATGTTTACATAAATCTTGTGTTTTTTGAGAAAAGAAACATAAAAGCAAATTTAATGTTTGTATGGTGCACACTGCAATGTTTTATTAAAATCACAATGGTTATGAAATATGTAGTTCCACAGTAGTTTTTGGACACAGTCAAGTAATATTCATTAAAAGGACTATGCTATTATGGTCATGTCATATTTACATTACTAAGACTATGGCTACACGTTTTAGCCAACTGTAGATGTATCCAAGCCTCTTCCAGACCTACACTGGTACAGTGTCTCAAAGTAATGCCATCAATGGAACAGCTGTTTTACATTATTGTACATATTTTGTCTATGAAATGAACATATAGGTACTACTGAAAACAAAGTGCGGTTAAGGAGTACCAGTCACGTGTATTTCATACATTAAACTACACCCAACCCTTGTTTTATGCCCTAGTTGCATTCCTGAAAAAGTGGGCGTAAATCGAAAATGACACTGCCATCAGATACAAGGGGTTAGCCAAAAATAATGTGACAAGTCAAAGGGTTGAAAGGGTGCAAACTACGGAAGGGTGTAAATTGGCACAGGGCATTAAAGAAAAAAAGCATAAAACAAGGGCTGGGTGTACTGTAAAACAAACTAATTCATAAATCGTGCTGCTTTGAGACATCGCACCTGCCCAGGTCTGGAGGAGACCTGACAATTGTTACCATTGAGCTGAATGTGTAGACCTTGTCAAAGTAATGTAAATGTGACACGACTGTAATACTGTAGTCCTGTTAATAGACATTACTTGACTATATTTAAAAAAAAAAAAAGTTGTGTAACTATGAATTTCATAATCAGCTTAAAGGGAATTTTAATGCTGAGTAATGTCATAACTTTGACAATGGTTAGCTTCATACTGATCAACTTTCATACTGCAGGCAGTGGCAATGAAAGATGAAACGTGCCAGGAATTTCACACTGTGGGCAGTTTGTAACTTGTTCACATGTATCTTACAGAGCCTGCTACATAAAAGTACAATCCTACAGTGATTTCTCCAACTTTGTCATTTCTCCTGGCCAAGACATGACACAACCATAATTATAGGCATGTGGTCTGAAATACTATGTAGTGCAATCGGTATTCTGCCAACTCTTTCAATGCCAAGTTCTTTCTTTCTTTCTTTCTTTCTTTCACACCAAGAGTCTTGTGCTTGGTTTATTTCCTAGAATGCTTTATACTACAAGTATATACTGCAGGTATGAACAGCTCCCATTTTAAAAGCAACTAATAAAAGAGGTTTCCAGTACTTCCATGGGCTGGCTTACATCCTGTATTGCCAGCCAGATTTATATGCATTATTTTCTTTGCATGAAGCTTAAAATCCTGGACAACTTAGCACATCACAGAGAGAGATTCATACACACAAATGGAGGCTTCATCTAAATTTCATGCTGCAAACCTAGACAAGAGATCAACCAGTGAGGCAACATATTCCAGTGACACTTAAAAAACCAGGGCCAATTGTAAATTTTGGAGATAAACCTGTGTCTGTGGCCTCTGAAAGTGTCATGTGTGGCAATAAGATCCAAGGTGTTAGCAAGTTCCATTCAAGGTGTTTGTACATACTACTTAAGGTGCTAGCAAGCTCCATTTAAAGTGCTCAGAAACTCCACTGAAAGTGTTAGCAAACTTAATGCAAGGTGTCAGCAAACTCTATTCAAAATGTCTGCAAACTCCAATCAAGTTGTTTGCAAGCTGCATTCAAGATGTTTGAAAATGCCATTCAAGGGGTTCGGAAGCACAGTTCAAGGTGTCTGCCAACTCCAATCAATGTGTTTGCAAACACCAAGTCTTGAAACTTAGTTTTTCCTACTTGCATTGAAAATCAAAACTCATTGCTTCCAGCACAAAGACTGACATGACTCACACATGAAATAATGTGGAATGCCAACCTGATGTATTCTTAGCTCGACACGTTTCAGATACATACGCCTATCATCAGGAGCATTAGATGTTGAGTTACAGCATATGGTTTTCTGCACCGAGTTTTTGGATGGGTGGTGGTCTTGAGAGCCG
>Ga0136643_10004068_pt1 | contig 19998 bp, 9 predicted proteins | sample TergutLab28metaG_FD_96883 | JGI IMG/M metagenome (GOLD analysis project Ga0136643, IMG submission 96883) | Labiotermes labralis P1 segment gut microbial communities from Petit-Saut dam, French Guiana - Lab288 P1 (version 3) (version 3) | ecosystem: Host-associated > Arthropoda: Insects >...
GCAGAGTCCTTCTTGAGAAGCTAACTGGTTTGCAGCTAGTCAAGAAATTCCCCGCATTTCACGGAACCCCAAGGTTCATTACCGCACTCACAAACGTCCGCCACCTGTCTCTATCCTGGGCCAGCCCAATCCTGTCCACATACCCACATCCCCCCTCCTGGAGATCTATCCTAATATTATCCGCCCATCTAGGCCTAGGTCTCCCCAGTGGTCTCTTTCCCTCCGGTTTCCCTACCAAGACCCTATACACTCCCCTCTCCTCACCCATACGCGCCACATGCCCAGCCCATCTCATTCTTCTCGATTTTATCACCCGCACAATATTGGGCTAGGAGTACAAAACTTTACGAACCAAAATTACGTATTAATAATTTGTTGCCATCTACTGTTGCTTATGAAGTGACACATTACAGCGCATACAGTAAATGTTCAAAGCGTGAATGACGCAAACCACAAAATTATTGGAGAAAGAGTAAACAGAAAATGTTTCAAAGTAAATATAATGTTTACCGTCATCAGTTTCACTAATTCCGAACAGCCCGTGCGTATGCCCACGGAATGTCCTACGACCCACGGATAATAAATCTACTGGAAACAAGTACACATTTATTATGTATAGGAAACTACTATCTATTCAGAAAAAGTTATGCGGCTATGAATAATTTTATTATCTGTAATGCGCTTGAAAACTGAAAGTACTCTAGGCCACATAAATTAGGTCACACAAGCTGCACAGTTAAAGATCTTGGTAAATTGCTGTGAATTTTTATTTTTTAAAAAATGTAATGAAAGTAAAATGGTGAAAACACTTTATTGGTCCAACAGATGCACAAATATATAATTCGTAGATACAATTAGAATTATTATAAAATATTGTAACTGGCCAGGGTCCGTAGTTCAAATCTCGGACTAGGCAACCAAGAAGGTGAGATAAACTGGTCGTCAGCATAGGGTAGTTCATATATTGAAAGGGAAGAGGTAAAGTTGGTGTGCACACGTGCACTTGCCAGGCTATATGAATGAGAATGCTGAGTTGCCCCATACACATATGAATTGATTCTCTGTTTGCGATGTCAGCTACGGGCAAGTGTTCACTGTTGGTATCTGTATCACTAAGGCTTCGGAGGTGGTCAGTTGTGCGGAGACGAACGCTGTTCGCTGCTAGATGAACAACGAGCAACCAAAAGTTGTTGGTTCTGGAACCAAAAGTTGTGGTGTTCGGACTTCAGTGAATAAAGAGTACTGAAAGAGCAAATCACTTCTTATTCCCCCTGCATATTCCTTGAGAGGGATCCGTACCTACGACGAGCTACAAATAGTTGTAACTGAAGTCGGGCAAGTCAGACAGACGGTTACAATATTTAAAATATTTAAAATTTCTCCAACATGTTTCGGATCACAAGGGATCCAACATCAGGGAGCTCTATACAGTGCTTTGCTAAAATTACAGTAATGGTTCTACTGCGTCGGTTGATATGGACGTAGTCATGGCAGCATATTTGCCCATGGTGCGTGTGTGAACTGCACAGTCTAGAGAAGCACTGCCTAAGGAGTGTCAGGTAGGTCACGTGGTATGTCCTCATACCACTTAAACTACCTGACACTCCATACGCAGTGCCTCTCTAGACTGGAGTGTCAGGTAAGTTACGTGGTATGAGGACATACCACGTGACCTACCTGACACTCCATAGGCAGTGCCTCTCTAGACTGTTCAGTTCACACACGCACCATGAGCAAATATGCTGCCATAGCACCGACTACGTCCATATCAACGGACGCAGTAGAACCATTACTGTAATTTTAGGCAAGCACTGTATAATGCTCCCTGGTGATGGATCCCTTGTGATCCGAAACATGCTGGAGCAATTTTAAATATTTTATAATAATTCTAATTGTATCTACGAATTATATATTTGTGAATCTGTTGGACAATAAAGTGTTTTAATCGTCATTGATGCACGGCACAAACATAAAAAAAGTAATATGGTGACTGAAGGTATAAGGTCAGTCATTCTTATCTTCGGCGTAAAAAAGACTGTACAGATACATTGGTTATATAAGAAAACAAATGATTCTGAAGTGAATAATATCAGTCATTCTCTGAATTTAAATTAATTTCTTTGCAAACGTAAGTCGAAATTTTTTATAGTTAGTAACTGCTACTTTAACAGCTCAACAGTGGCGAAGAATTACCTATATTTTATTTTAACTGTTCCTGTACCCTGATTATTAGACACCGATTTATTTATATTCCACAACAAGGTCCTTCTCACTTGAAGGAAATCCTGCGTATTTCTTCAGCGATGTTAGTGGATCTTTTTCGACCTAATTCCACTACGGCGCTCACACAAAATGAAACACACACGTCAAGGAAACTTCTTACAACGGGCCCACATCACCCGAACTCCATTGACACAAATGCACAAATTGTAGATATATTTTCCTTTCACGCCACTTAAGTGTCAGCACGTCACGTGATTAAGATAACTGACATTTACGTAACTTATTACTGCGACATAAGAGCATAAAGTAATGCACCCATATGCTTTCCCTTGGTCTCATAGACACCGATACAGTAGTGCGAATTTTTTATTTGTATCCATATTCCTGGCGGCGTGTATACAACTTTACACTGACTATGAAGCATTATAATTACCGAAATAAATTATCAGAGAGTTATTTACACGTTTACTGAATCAGGTAGCAATTAATTAATTCTCGGAAACATACATTCGACAAACAGTGTGTGACAACGACGTGTTTATTAATCTGGCACCACAGACGGTCTCCCACGAAAACGCATATGAAGCTTCGAGTTTCATATGTATATAACGCTTTCTATTAGCAAACAAATATCATTTTCTCAAGCATCAGTTATTACGCTTAGAGAATTTATTTACCAAGGACCTTTAAAGAATCCCTGTTAAACTTTTGACGCCTAATGTCAACTATAGTGGTCGTACCGCACCGCTAACCTCTAAAGTTGCATTTTATATATTTATTCAACAAATATAGTCACTGAATATTTTAAACATGGTATATACTCTCCGTTTTTTCTCTTCAAAATGCAGTTCGTTTCATAATTCTAACGTATTTGGTTCCTGTATTATTCACATTTTATATACAGGGTGTGCTAACATTAAAAAAATAATTCCGGCGCCAAAAGGTTAATTACACAGTCGCTAAAGCGTTCATTCGCTCAGCGTGTCAGCCAGTCCATGGATTACCAAGATTTATTTTAAACACTTATCCCGTAACTCTGTAAGGAAGGAAGTTACTCAGTTCTTCACAGTCGGTTAGTTCGGCAATCAAGAGACTGTCATTACACATTCAGCAGGCTGGTGGCGATTCTTCGCCTTACAAATGCAGCCATCGTACTGATACTGTGCAAGGCAAAGCCAGCAAAATAATGTCGGCAAAAGATTCACCAGTAATAAACCTTGCATACAATCTCATGCAAGCTGGTTCACACAAAATATGTAGCTAACAGAGATGTTAATGGTGCTCGGTTTTTTTCAACCTTGTTCAATGTTCATGTTCAGACGCAAAGCAGTTGAATTGAATTGCTGTCAGTTTGGAGGATATGAAATTGAATTCGAAGGTTCGCTTCAGCTTATGAAGTGCATTCAGTCTGTCATAGATGTCCCATAAGAAGCAGGCAAGGAATCTGACAAGTGTGAAACTAATATCCCATTGGAGTTATAAATAATTCGACTTATACGTCTTGTTTAACTAACAGTCTCACGGGACACGGAATTTGGGAGACGAATCTAGGTAACACTGCAGGGCCAAACGCGATGTACAGAGACACTAATCACTTTCCCTTCGATTTGTTTAAAAGCTCCGTAACCTGACAATTTTTCAAAATCAAGGCACTAGAAAGTAATGCAATTTACGCCTCATGTCAGGTAACTCCAAGCAAACCAACTTTGTGTAACGTAATATTACGTTTGAGTTTATGTAAGGATATAAAATTGTAGGATCCAGAATTAAATTCGTCTGAGTATTTTTAGTACGGAATCTAGCGTAAATGTTGCAAAGCGTCAGGCATTGAACAGATGAAATATCCTGAAGGATATGAGAGACGGCCCACACAGTAATTTACGTTGAGCACTTTCGGCAACAAAGTACATCAAATGTTCTGTTTACGTGCTTTAACTCCAGACAGGATTGGCTGCTTTTCAAAAAAGGGAACAAAATGCACGCTATACACGGGACTATTGACTGAGTACGTAACTCTACATTTATCAGCCCAACAACATAAGAGAGTAAAGTACCATACAAAATTAATGGTCCTTATATCGACTTGACTGTGAATACGTGGAGGCGAGGTTCGTTAGTATTTACGAAAGTACAGGAACTCTGATACATACTGATGAACGTGATCTAGGATCGGTTGCCGGAGAAAAAAAACTGCGAAACTTTCAGAAATTAAAGCATGCGCAATTAATTAAGCAAGGTTGGCAGGAAGTGGTGTGTGTGATGTTGCATAAGTCGACAGTACATTTTTAGATTAATGATTCCTTTTGAATTAGCTAGCCCCAAATGTAGTAGCATATAACGAATTGTAGAAGGGGGGGGGAGCTTATAAAATTTTATCGTATTAAAAGTATTTTTCCAGAATTAGCATGAACAAATTGGGGTAAAACTGACTTAAGTAAATAAGACAATCGAAATTCGAATGATAAAAACCACGCCCAGAACACAAGTACAGAGCGCTACTTCTGTGACACATTGTTAGACGTACTGTCATTTTCTCTGCAATTGGTTTGTCCGAATAATGTTCAATTACAGTATGGTTTTCCTCACTGGCTTTTTCTCCATAGATAAAAACAAAGAATGTGCCAGCAATTAAAAAAAACATTACTTCAATTTCGAGAAAGGAGGATGATGGAGGTAGGCACCATATCACGTTTAAAACAAATGATAAAAAGGTAACTTCGAAAACAGCTTCTCTGGTGTAAATACCGGCTACTTCATTGCTGTTAATTGCTACACGACCCGGTGTCAAAAATGTGATATTGAAAACTACTTTCATAATTAAGCGGCACCTATTACTTAGCTCTAGTGTGAAATGACTGGGTGACAAGAGGGAATTATAAGCCTTGGATTGCGCTCTAGATGCCTTTAAACAGCACAATATGCCCTGAACGAAGTTACCAACAATTTCAAATAACCTACAGGGGCTTGTATTTTTGCAGCCAAAACCGGTCTGAACGAATGTACTAGAAATGTAAGGGCCTGCTCAATTGGCATTAAAGCACACACCTTTGATCCACTTCTGGGACGTCTGTGGAAAATGAGTACACTGAGTATTCTAGAACGGAGTACGAAGGTAAGTACCCATCTTGGGAGGGGCACAGAAGCTAATTTCAAAATGGAGTTTGTAAAAAGTTAAAGTGTTCACGTTACAGGCCCTGTGTGGCCCAGAGGTTGGGTAGAGGTATAGTTCTACTCTTCCATGACCGCGGCACTAGAAGGAGCTGAGTGGTCAACAACACGTCCCGGCCGCACTTTACACCCCGGGAAAGACCCGGTACTATTTTTACAGGAGGCTGGGTGGGCCCCAGCGCCGGTCTGGAAGGGCGGAAAATCTCGTCGCCAGCAGGATTCGATCCCAGATCGTCCAAGCCCGTAGTCAGTCCCTATACCGACTGAACAATGTAGTTTGTACCCCATGGAGGTACTTTGTGGCCGTAAGTGCTGATAGTTATGTAGCAGCATGCAATAGGCTTAATTGCTCCTTGCATCTCATGTCTTTTGGACGAATTACCTTGGTTTGAGTGCAAAATTCACTTCACGAGAAGGACAATTCTTGACAGCCCAGTCTTACGGCACAAGCTACGTCGAGGAAAGAAAACCACCAGTTCCGCAACTCCGCACACAAAGTTCACATTCTACTTGTTCGAAACCCACAGTGAAATGTTTGCCATAATTATGTTTAAAAATGATAACAGGAACAGGCAGTATAGTCGTTGATTGGTCTATAACAAAGCCACAAACGAAGTGACACTTAGGACATCGGATCATCATTACTCTTCTCTCTGCTCCTCACGAAGCTGCAACTGAAAAACGCGTATAATGTTCAGGGCTCTTTTGCAAACTGTCTGGAGTTGTCTGAGATCTAATGGGCACTATCACGGGGCAGCTGCCTATTGTCCATGACACGACTAGTGTTAGGAACTATCTCCCTCAACAAAAGAAAGTGGACACATGCGGTATTCTTGACAGAGAGTTGAAGACCCATCACTATTTTTTAAAATTTTATTTTCGTTGTTAAACCGTGCATGTTGTCGAGTTACTCAATTATTATACCAACCACTGCACATACATAAAATTTATAAAATTTAAACATTAAAACATTAAAACGTTCCGACATGTTTCGGTCCTAGGACCGAAACATGTCGGAACGTTTTAATGTTTTAATGTGTAAATTTTATATATTTGCAGTGGTTGGTATAATTGAGTAAACGTTCACTAAATTACATAGCGAAAAATGGATGATGAATTAGTGAAGATTTACATCAGTAGGTAGGAGATAATGGAATCTGTAAAAAGGGGCAAAGTCGCCGACATGCAGTGAGGACATAGCTGATGACACTTCCTTATGTTGTTAATGGCCACGGTAAAGAAATCTACAATGAGTACTGACTGATAGGAAGAGTGTTATATGGATGAGCCATGAGACTGAAATCTGCCAAACCGGACTTGCAAACTTCTGTCAGACAAAACTATGTAATAAGTCCTTTAAATGATCCTTATTTGCTTGCGATCAAGATTTCGTCTTCGGTATTCTCGACAACAAAGAAACCAGCCACTATATAATAATATATACAACCAACTAGATGCAACAATAACAATTTATTAGTAATTTCAATCAGCTCAACATGTTTCGGGCGACAATTTCGCCCATCCTCAGGAGCACTAGACTGTGTTTACAGCTGGTGACAAGGTCACCAGCAGGCAACATCGTTGGTACATTATACCACAAGCTGTAAACACAGTATAGTGCTCCTGAGGATGGGCGAAATATCTCCCGAAACATTTAAGCTGATTGAAATTACTAATAAATTGTTATTAGTGCATCTATTTGGTTGTCTATATTATTTTTATTAAATGATCCTTATTTACCTGTGATTAAGATTTCGTCTTCGGTATTCTCGACAACAAAGAAACCAGCCGCTATATATTATGTATTTAAGAGTATCTTACTCTTTCACTCAGGTATACGAGATGGCCGATTGGAAAACCTTACTTTTGAAGATGCCATTCCTTATGCCTTCCTGTGTCCAGACAAAGAAGCGGAATCATGCTGGAGAAACAAAGAGTTGGCCACCGGCTGTAGGACCTATTTACAGTTCAACAGAAACAAATAGTCGGTTTCAGGCTGGAGGTCCTGCTACATTTCAACAGAAGAAAATAGTCGGTTACCAGCTGGAGGTCCTGTGTACGGTTCAAAAGAAACAAATATTCGGTCACCGGCATGAGGTCCTGTATGCAGTGTGACAGGAGACAGTCAGCCACTGGCTGCACTTCCTACGTACGTTTCGAGAGAGAGAGAGAGAGACTGTTTTCCCCGCCATGTAGACCACTTCCTGTTGCACTTTTCCAATTCATCATTCTATATCCTCCAACCATTTGTCACTTACAGCATAAGGAACTGTGGGTAGATCTAAATAGAGCAAAAAAAACTGCAACCTGATATATTTGAAGCCTAGTCAGACCATTATCCATCTGTTAGAGCACATTCGAAACGTGATGGCCCACGCGCAGAAACCAGATTTGGTCTTTCAGCAAAACGGACGAGTCCATTTATATCTGCGGGGGGGTCAGTTCAGTCGACTACTGGCAGTCGAGGAGTGCGGATCAGCGGATACACCATGTTCCGACGTACAGTGCAAGGCTGCTGGCTACCCACTCCATTCGCATCTTCCCCCTGAACTTCCCCTCCCGTGCGTCACCGTGTGCCATCAGTTTCCGAACGGCCTATACTACGGATCTTTCTCGAGGGCCAACCTGCCGGAGGTCGAAATGACCAATGAACTTCAATTAATGCTGATATTTTGAATTAGCGCAATTTTTATATCTAACAAATGAACGCTGCTTACGCCAAGAGACACATTTAATTTTACACCAGGCCGGTCTTAATGAATGAGGTAAACTATCATATTCCTCGGTCTGGGCAGGTGACGTATATAGGATGTGAACTGAGATGTGATTGCGAAACACAAAAAAGTCAGTCTTGTGTCAGACACGAATACACACGACAACAAGTGCATGTGGCGTTTTGTATTGTGATACGTGCAATTTAAATATAGGCTCCTAATAATGACGTGTATCGGTGTGCCGGTTGTGGCAACACGTCAAGAGCACAGAATGAACAATTGATCAATCAAAATCCGTATTTGATACTGGCGTGGAATTGATTTGTAATCCACTTAGTACAGAAAACCGACGATTAACAGGGCCATTAGTGGTGCCACACAGGAGATTGGATTGTGTTACCAACAATCTGCGGTTCTTCCGATGCTATATAGAAGACCAGTAGGCTAAAAATTTTATTACGTATACACCGGGTCTCTAAAACCGACAATTTAAAACGGATAAAATTTGTCTTTTTTAAATGAAGCCAACTAGGTGCATACTACTTCTTAGTATACTTATTTCAGCTTCTCTACATGTTTCGGGCAACTATGTGCCCATCATCAGGAGAACTTACTGTATCTATGCGAAACTGGTATTTTTCGTTCTGTATGGGTGGCTGTCTGGTCTGCAGACCAGAGAGTAAGTTCTCCTGACGATGGGCACATAGTTGCCCGAAACATGTACAGAAGCTGAAATAAGTATACTAGGAATTAGTATGCACCTAGTTGGATTCATTTGAAAAAGATTATATAGGGATGCGCTGTCAATAAAATATAAAATTCGAAAAAAAATCTGAGTGACGTGGGCAGACCTACGCAGATAATTTGGCATTATGTCGCAAATCGAATAAGTGTGGGTAAGCTGCAGACAGCAGAAATGTGATACCTGATGCTTGCAAGATGATTTATTTTGTCGTCCTCTGGATGCGCCCGAAACTTCGTAATCAACTCTAAGTCTAGACGTTGTCGTGAACCGAAAGATCAAAATAAAAAAAGAAGAAACGTAAAAGAATGGGAAGTGTGTGTAGCAACGACACTCGGGCCATGAGCGATCCTATATAATGAACTGCTTGGCTACGACACAACGTAATTTGGTAGGTAGGAGTCAAATTTGCGGATGAACAGATTGGATTTATCTTCTATGGACATCGAAATGCTAGTGTCCTTTTACCAGACTACACGATGTCAGAACCCAGATTACCACTAAATGGATCTTCACCAAAAATCTTATATTTTCTGACAGTCGCAACACTGCTCAAGAGTCTGATAGAACGAACTGCTTAGGTGCTCTTCATTTTAAACATACCCAGTCTGGCTTTGGGGCCTAGAAGGCACGAAAAAGTTGTGTGCAATAGCAAACCACAAAAGCAGTGCATAGTTAGTTCCAAATCGTTCTGCCGCGCACGCGGTCAACCGCTCTGATGCCAAGAGGGAGGACAATGATCCATTGTAGCTTCTGACAACTGCAGACACGTGTATATTCAGATACATAGGTACATGATGTGGCTTAGCTACCAGCCTTAGATCATAAATTGTCAACAAAAATGATATGGAACTGACAGAATATTCGGTCATATTTTGACGTTAAACGGCTAGATCTATCTTCATACTCTCATATGAACTATGTGAATAATCCATAGCAAGTACACAGAAAAATTGTATACCCATGAATTAAAATTTAATGTTTACCTACAAGGAAAAAAACGAACTGCCACATACCTTTTGGCGCCGGAATTATTTTTTTAATTTTAGTACACCCTATATATAAAAGTGAATAATACAGGAACCAAACATGTTAGAATTATGAAACAAACTGCATTTTGAAGATAAAAAAAACGGAGAGTATATACCATGTTTAAAATATTCATTACCTATATTTGTTGAATAAATATACAAAATTCAACGTTTAGAGGTTAGCGGTGCGGTACGACCCCTATATGGGTCGTTAGGCTTCAAAGGGTTAACCTTTTAAACGCCAATTTAAATCCCATCTGCCCTTTGCTAGCATTATTCGGAGCTCACCATATTCTCCACGTTAGCAGGTAAATGGTTAAAATAGTAACACGTAAAGGTAAAATAGTCCCTGTATACAAAACGAAGGCGTATGTGGGGAGAAGAAATAGAGCCTCACGCACCCCTAATATAGTATTAGATGAAGAATGACTAGTTGCACGTCTCGGTCGCTTTGCTTCAGGTTCGCACTAATAGACGGTACAGTGCACGCCGGAACCCAGCTGGGTGATACGGAGAAGAGCAAAACCTCTTATTTTTGCCGGGAAACGAACCACGATTCCTCAGACGTTCATCCTACAGCCTAGTCACTAAATCGACTATGTCATTCCGACTAAAATATCCATACACAGTAGAAATAAATACGGACTCATCTCCTCTTAGCGGTAAATACTTTTAAACTATGATAGTGGGTAACGTGGTAGGTTCTGTTAAGTATGGTAACAAAGAAGATATGTATGTAATCCATTCTATGACCAATGTACTTCTCTCTTCTCAGTTTTTAAGTCACTTAAGTTGATTCCTTCAGGACAGGAAATTGCGTGTTCAGTAACAGCGATACTGAACAGTGACAAAACAGCAAAACGTATACTGTGACAGACCGTGGCTTACCACGAGTGAGCTCGATCTGAACACATGCGCGAACTCATATAGATAACAGGCGAGAATAGTTTTGAAACATAATTCAATTTATGAACCAAAAAATGAACATATAATTTCACATAAAACACTTTTAAAACATTTTAAAACACTCCCGACATGTTCCGATCTTGTCAGATCATCAACAGGGAGCTTTGTTACTTGCTAAAGTTATGTTACACTATTCACAATTCAATTGGTATTTGCAAACGAGGTGTTGTGGCAGCATATCATGTTGTGTAGGAATGTGTTGTGGAGCTTCGTACGAAGCACACCGAGCCACTGCTCCACAACACATCCCTACACAACATGATATGCTGCCACAACACCTCGTTTTTTAAATACGAATCGAATTGTGAATACTGTATCATAACTTTAGCAAGGAACAAAGCTCCCTGATGATGATCTGACAAGGTCGAAACATGTCGGGAGTGTTTTAAAATGTTTTAAAAGTGTTTTATGTGAAATTATATGTGCATTCGTTGGTTGATAAATTGAAGTGATTCTACAAAAAATGCACGGTGCTACAATAAGATTTATATTTCAAAACATAATTCAAGACGATGTACGTTTACGAGCTACTCAGCTACTCGGCCCTTTTTTATGCCCTAGTTGCTTTGTTGAGAAATTTGGTGTAAACAAAAAATAATAATTCCATCAGAAACAGGAGGTTAGCCTAAGATAAAGTAATCAGCGAAAAGGCGTTAAGCCGAAAATGAAAGAGCGCAAATTTAAGATGGGATGTTAAATGGCAAGGGGCTTTCAAGCAGAAAGGCCTAACATAAACGGGCGTGAAACGATGGGATGTGTTTAGTGATTCCTCGTCGAATATGGTGTCAAGAGTATTGATAGCGGCGTTTTTAATGCAAACACGAATTCTTACTGCACAGATAGATTTACAAGAACGCGAGGACACTTAAAGACCTCAATTCCCACCCCCCCCCTCCCCCCGGCTGAAAACATATTTCAACCATTTAGCATTCGCACAGCACATTAGTTGGGCAGCTGATACTGCCTCTTTCAGAGGCAGTTTAGTGACTTCTGGCTGTTTATCTACGTGTACTTAAATTTTCCAGCCTTCGGCAAATTTTCCATCATATTTTATGGACTCTATATTGTTGGATTAATTGCTGTATGTTCCCCATACAAACAAGCTCGGTCAATCGCGCAAAGATAGAATGTCAGTAGGCGAAACTTCAGGGCGCAAAACCGCACTGTACGAAGGGTTACTGTGCAGAAGGTTGACTCCCTTCTGTCGACACGAATTGTGCTTTTACATCAGACCACATAACAATGGGAACATTCTACCAACTAGGTGAACAAAATTTCAGTATTACCAGATGTCCAGTTTTCCTTACTTTCTTCACGAACGACAATTTCGTGTCTCACTCTGCAGACGTTCCTATCGGCAGTCATATTTCAAAGACAATGATGCCATGGAATTCTGATAATGATGTTGATGGCGACACGCCGTAATGAGTTAATCAGTTTTGTCTTCATCATATCGGCAGGATATTTTAATTGCATCGTTGACATGCAGGGGCCATTTCCAACTAAGAACACATATTTCATATTTTTATAGAGGCACAGAATATCAGAAATTTGTGAAAATGTATCTTAAAATAGCTCGATTATGAAGACAAATTGTAAGAGTAATTTTCACTCCCTTTCCAATTATACATCTTACAAATATATAATAGCTAGACCATTACTACTGTATGGCAGCGAAACATGGGTAACCACGAAGAGAGACATGACTCGCCTAGAAGCTGCAGAAATGCGCTTTCTAAAATGTGTTACGGGTTACACAAGGCTGGATAAAATAAGAAGCGAAGTCATAAGAAAAGAACCGGAGATCTCTGGAATACAAAACGTGATACTCAAATACAAACAAAACTGGATCAACCACCTTGAAAGAATGGACAACTCCAGACTCCCGAAACACGCCCTCAACTACAAACCTCGAGGAAGAAGAGATCGTGGAGGCCGCAGGAAAAGATGGCAATGCGTCGATGCCGGGACAGATCAAACGACCTAATCCATGGAAGAAGAAGATGATGATGACAAATACATAAAAATATTTCATATAAGGACAGCAGTATACCCGCAATTACTGTTGTGCGGTACATTCGGTCTGTAAATTAACCGTGTAAGTGTACTAATTCCCTTTACGTTGTTCATCACGCTGTGTTTTATATCGACATTCACCAACAATTTTCAGAGAAACACAGATATTTCATTTATTAACACAATGGACACATACATACGTTTCGGCCAACAATGAGTCATCTGAAGATGTCTCCACAGAAAATTCTACATTAATACACTGAATATACCGAAAGTTTTAAAAATTTGAATTATCCTACTGACAGGTAAATGCAAATTCAACACTCATCTCCTTCCCATTCTCTCTGTTTATACCACCATCAGTGTGTTTTATGGTAGTCGGACAAAGAACGACCTGACTAGGTCAACATCCCTGATATCGCTAAAGGACGTACGTTACAAATGACAGTAATAATGAAAAAAATTACGTATTCGAAGATTCAGTTCTTCTGGGATGTTACACTGTATCGTTAGGCTAATATTGCGGGACGCTTCGGAGGATTATGGCGCCTTCATCTTCAAGGTCAAAAAGTCAAAGAAGATTCTTCTTTAACTGTTAACCCTCAAGATAAGGGCACTAAAATACCTCGAAGTGTTGTAAAATATTAACCCAAAGACACAGCTTAATATCCCCTAATACTTCAGGAATTTAGGAACACCCCAGTGATGACCTCAAATCTCGCAATTCAGTGATGCCAAGAATACAAAGTATTATTTTGTTAAAAAGTAACTCGTCTGCAGTGAAGTAGTTGGGCCTGTAAATAGAGTTACTGTATAAATTTATACTGAGTTTTAAATATACAGAACCAAAATTTTTCGTCTTCCTTGGTATGGATATGAAACTTACTGTATTAAGCTGAGGGAGGAATGTAAGCCGAGTGTGTTCGGGAACAGGGTGATTAGGAAGGAAATTCATGACCTGCACTCATCACCAAATATTATTCGCGTAATAAGATCAAGAAGAATGAGTCTGGCAGGTTAGGTAGCACGTATGGGGCGAATGAAGATCGTGGTTCCACAAAATGCGAAGAATTTCTTGACTCGACACGACCTGGTGTTATGAAGTGAACTGAAACATTCCAGATTGAATAGGTGTAAAGTCCCGGTTCGCGGACCACCGGTTAATACGCAATGCTCTGTGTTACAATAATGAGAGCTACTCATATTTTATTCCCCTGAATGTGTAAATTCTTATATTTCCTTTCATACGAACACTGTATTCAATTTTGATAACTTGCTTTCTGCTCATTAAATGAAACAACATCCATTAGTACACACAGCCACTTCGGAAGTTTGCAGGGGTAACTTCTATATGGTAGCGTGATAAAGCCAAGTGTGGGTTGACAATGAATGGCTGGCTAATGCTGCTGCTGTAAGGCGTGAGAAGTGTCCAAGTTTACAGCCATTATACTGCTACAATCTGTTGGACACTTACTGTAAGAGAAATGGTTCGTTCTCAAACCGGATAGGTCACACATTTCTGTCCGATTCCCTTTGTCACATTAACTGCTTGTGTGGGTACGCAAAGAGACCTAACGGAAGAAAGTTTATGAAACACACAGTAGCAAAAGACACTGTACTGTGTGAGGAAATGAGATTTCTTCTCCAGGAAATTAATTTGCAGCATTCTCAGGCGTGCTTAACAATAAACCTTACGACTTTACATCAGCTCCAACAAAAAACGTTCCGTCAAGAACTCTAATAAACTTAGCCTACTAGTCGTCACATTTAAATTTTACTAAAAAAAATAATGAAGAATTTGCCAATAATTACAATTTATGCATCCAATATTACATTAAAATGTATTTAAACTGTTCATTATAATATTTAGGGGAGTCACCCTCTTTGCGTGCGGAATAATATGACTAAGGAACAAGTTTAGACAGAGGAGTATACTCCACCGAAGTGACAACAGTGCAATTACGAAACATCAAATACTTCAAATTAAACTATATAGTGAGAACTTACATAAAAAAAACGCCACACCTCATCCGTAGACAATGACAACTAGTTTAAACCTATTTCTACGAGTAAACAACTGAAAACGTACCAACCGTCTGCTATACAGTTATAATTTTATGCATAAAATGTTTCAAACTACTCTCCGTTGAAACACTATAGAATTTGAGTAATTGAACAAAGGTTGACCAACTAGATGACACTTGCTTTATTATCTACTGTTCAATATGTTTCAGACGTTAATACGTCCATCTTCAGGAGCTTGCGACTATTTGTTGCGTTGTGTAGGCTGACTTGAGGCGTGCTGGTGTTATTTAGCGGGATTGTCTGTTGGTGATGTGGTATCCGAGTGTAGGCTGAACCAGCCTACACTCGGATACCACATCACCAACAAACAATCCCACTACATAACACCAGCACGCCTCAAGCTCATAAAGCAAGTGTCGTCTAGTTGGTCAACCTTTATTCAAATATCGAGATGATGCACGGTCCAATACGCATAAGATTCACTATAGAATTTCTACGTAGATTCAAAAAAATTTCTCTAGTGAAAAAGCCCTGCATTACTGGCACCCTCACGCGAGCGATAATAATTTCGCCGTACCTACAAAACAACGACGTTAAAAACAGACGATCTCCACATCACAGGAGTGAAATTCCTACATAATAAGCTACATATTCCGAAATTCTAGAAGTTTTGCAATCAATAAATATTATGGTATCATTCACTTATTACGATATATGAATGAGAAGATATGACTATTTAAAATCCCGTTCAACATCAATTACATAAACATCAGCACCACAACTATAAATATCGAGAATCCACTTTCTAATTTTTGATAATCATCTGGTTGTAATTTTACGTAGGTTATTCTGAAAGTAAGTACCGTCTGCGTATATATCTCGAGCATCCTCGAGACTGTCACTTTGCTCATGTGCAGTGACTTCCTCTATCAATTGAGAAGCCACAGACGCCATTTCGTGAAATTCGTATTATGTTTATGTTTGTTCCTTGCGTTAAACATGTTTTAAGACAATTGAAGGGGCCGCTGACTGTGAAATAGGTCTATAATTCGTTTTTTGAACCCTAGGAGCATGCTACCAAGTGAGATTCATCACCAGATCTGTCAAGTGTATGGTGACAATGCGATGAGTGATGGCATGGTTAGGAAATGGTTTCGGATGTTCAATGAAAGACGAGAGAACCTCCACGATGAGGTGCGAAGTGGGCGTCCATATTTGGTGAATGATGATTTGGTTTCACAATTTCTGATCTGTCCCTTCACTTTCCTCAGATTTCAAGGACTCTACTCTATGTCATTGTCAGTAGTCATTTGGGTCGCAAGCGGCCGCATTCTATGAGGAGGGTATACAAAAACTTGTGCCCCGCTACTTTAAGTGCCTCAATAATGGTGGCGAATATGTGGAAAAATAGTTTGAAGAATGTAGGATCTGATAACAATAAAATTTTATGCGAAACCTTACTCGATTTTTTTACAGCGAAACGGTACTTACTTTCTGAATAAGTCTCGTATAATATTTTAAAGCCAGTTATAATTCCTGCAAACGTGAGAACGAAAACGATATCTCGCTGAATTTTAGATTTAACTTATTTTATGACTTACATTGTACAGCTTCTTCAAAATTCATACTTGTGAATTGATTATGGTCCAATAACAGGGGCCGAAACATGTCGTGACCTTAAATAATAATAATAAGTAACAAATACCTAGAGATATTAGTTGTGTTTTGACTTATTTAAACTTGTTCCTTACCCATACTGTTCATTATATATCAATTCTTAACACACTACGTATCCTATTTTCCCCCTTTCCTCTGGATAAGAAACTCAGCTGCTCGCTTCCGATACATTATTAATTATCCACCAAACTACACGGTGTTACAAACTAGGCGTCGTGAAAACAACAAAGCTCATTCAAAATTTTACCTCGTGCATTTTAGTTGGAAAACCCCCAAGGAAGAAGCACCTGGAAAATAAATGTTGGGAACGTGTGAGTATGGGTTTCATATATGTCGGAAACGAGAATTTGGTTAGATACTTAAATCATAATACGCAGTCCAGTCCAGCGGAGGATTCTTGCGGACGCAGCAATCTACAGGTTCAACAGTTATGTAAGCAATTATTATTATTATTATTATTATTATTATTATTTTATTCAAGGACATAACGTAATGCACTAAAAGAGGAAAGGCTCTGCACCGCGGACAAATTTACCACCGTTGATTTCACCATGACGTATTTATGACAGCCAATACGCTGCACGATTCTGTTAGGTCATATGAATTACATGTCAAGTTTAATTTTCCCAAGTCTGTGCGTTACCAGTGTTGGCCTGACAGTGCAGGCAAACAAACACAACAGAATGAGACGGAGACACTGCACATTGAAAAATCTGCAGGCAGTGGTGCACCCCTTAAAGCTGCAGTGTTCAGTGGCATGAGTAACTCATATTGTCTACCTGCATTTGTAACAAATAACCGCGTGCAGCCTCAATCAGAATCCTTGCAACGACATTTAATTTTGCTTTTCCCAATAAAGTCGCAGTTTCATGAGGGATCCTGAAACGTAACGCCACAACAAATCAATAATTTTTTCCACAGATAATAAAAAACGGGGAAATAATGATTTGGAATGCTAATGAGAGTTTATGTTTGTTGGACCGTGCATCATTGTGACAAGTGAAGAATAAAAACCAAATAGACGCCACTTATTATTTTATTGTACTTCGTATAGGCTCAAAATGTTTCGGGCATTACTATGCCCATCATCAGGAGCTCGCGAATATAATGTTGATTAACACATCGGTCGTTTCGTTCCTTGGTTTGCTGTAGGTTGGAGGTTAAGTGCAGGTAGTCTGGAGTAGTGTCCGGGCTGCATGTTGAGCCTATAGAAGCACAATAAAATAATAAGTGGCATCTAGTTGGTTTTTATTCTTGTGCAGCCTGGACACTACTCCAGCTTACCCGCACTTAACCTCCAACCTACAACAAACCAAGAACGAAACGACCGATGTGTTAATCAACATTATAGTCGCGATCTCCTGATGATGGGAATAGTACAGCCCGAAACATGTTGAGCCTATAAGAAGCACAATAAAATAATAAGTGGCATCTAGTTGGTTTTTATTCTTCAGCTAATGAAAAATATTCGCTTCAAGACGCCAAATGCTCTTATTTACCACATGTAATACACTCTAAGCATAACGGACATCAGATAATTGGCATCAAGATTCCAAATGTCTGCCCATTGCTTAAGAAGGGATTCATATTCTCCCATGCTTTGTTACAGTACCTTTATTGCAGGATCCCACCTTAAGTGAAGATAGGATCATTTTGACATTGAAGGTTTGTAGGTCTATCATGTAATCATTTATGACTCTAACAGATCATATTCCATGTATTTGTCTTACCATCTACCAATACACAACAAACATCACAATACTGGAACAATACAAACCCAAAATTTTATTAGAATAACTTCAAATATTTAAAGATGTTTCTTTCAACACACACATTTATTATCAATTAACATCCATACTCAAAAAATAAAAACAGATTTTTGTCATTAAGCTTCGAAGTGATCCATATTTCGAGAAGGTATGTGTTTTGATAAAATACGACAAAAGAAGCTGGACATTCTACAAAACATTTACGAAAAATACGAGTATATAACAAGAGATTAAAATACTCGTAACTGCAGACCGTCTGGTTTATTATAAACAACATACATTAGATATTGTTTATCTGGTAACTCGCGTCACTCTGCACTCAGAACATTTCGCGTGACGGCAGACAGCGCGGCGCTTGCCGGTATTCCAGTCTTCCGTGAAGAAGGGTCCGCACGTTTTAGTTTAATGTGTCGCAGCTAATATTCGGTTCTCACTCGCCATACGTAACAGTGAAGAGAATGTTTCCCTTAAGCTCGCAGTCATGTATGATGTGTTACTCACTGCACTACAAGTCCCACTTACAAATCAAGTATATGAGAAGAGACTACTGACGGTTGTCAGACACAATAATGACTCTGTATTCCGTGTAGATCTTGTAACTGTGGATCTAAACATCTGGTTGCCGCACATGTTCGAAGGAAATCCCTGGAAGAATTAACTAGCAATTCGAAACATGTTGGGGCAATGGTAACAAAATATTTAAAATTCATGCTTTTGTTATAAAGTGATGGTGTGTGTGTGTGTGTGTGTGTGTTGCGTCGGTGGGTGTATGTACACGTATATGGAAAGGATATATAGACATACGTGTATATATATTATGTATTTATATACTAAAAGCATTAGGATAACTGCTGACAGCACAATTCTTAGTCGAAGTTTTGTGATCAAAAATCGGTATGGGTCTATGTAACAATTGGAAGTCAGGCCAACTATACAGACGCGAAATTATTTGTTTATTTATTTATGATTTCTTTAACGACTCTATAGGCGGCTCAGACCGTATAATCATAAATTATTATTAAATCGCAAAGCAGGAAAACTATAACCATTTCCTAGTTTGAGGTAAATTGACGGTCTGACAAAGATACTTCACTAAGGATATCCATTTTTCGAATTTAAACCACAGATCTCCCAGATATGAAGCAGCAGTTGTGCTCACTCGACCGCCACTGACGGTGGCAAGTGGTATGTAAACACTCAGCACAAAATGAATAGAGATTGCATTGTAACGAAATCAGAAATATCAAGCCATGTGACATTCCACTGCCACACTTTAATGTCAAAACAATAATAACTGAACATTTGATGCATTCTAATAATGAGGTAATATGTATTAATGAAATTCAGTTAAATTCATAATTACTAACGTAACATTTATTCTGGCTTGCGGAGATAGCACCACTTTCTCTGTGTATGTGTGTGTGTGCGTGTATATATATATATGTATATACAAGGTTACTCAAAATATTGTCGGGGTGTTAACAACTTGTCATATAAAATGCACCTCCTTCTCCAGATGCAACCCCATGTGATTTCTTTCTATGGGGTTACGTCAAGGATCAGGTTTACGTTCCTCCTCTTTCCGCAAGTATCCCGGAACTGAAGGTTATTACATGCTACAAACAGTTGGAACGAACTCGATTATCGTGTTGATGTTTGTAGAATCA
>Ga0136643_10004069_pt1 | contig 19996 bp, 13 predicted proteins | sample TergutLab28metaG_FD_96883 | JGI IMG/M metagenome (GOLD analysis project Ga0136643, IMG submission 96883) | Labiotermes labralis P1 segment gut microbial communities from Petit-Saut dam, French Guiana - Lab288 P1 (version 3) (version 3) | ecosystem: Host-associated > Arthropoda: Insects >...
ATTTACCTCACTGAAAGGCCATTACTTTTTTTTTCCAGTGGCGCTGCGGCCCAACGCGGACTATGGCCTCCTCATTTTTGAAGTTTCTAGATCACACACAACGACGCACCACAGTCGGTAGGACTCCTCTGGACGCGTGATAAAGCGCGTCGCAGAGAACTCTACCTGACAACACACAACACTCACAACAGACAGCCATCCATACCCCCGGTGGGATTCGAACCCAGAATCTCAGCAGGCGAGCGGCCTTAGACCTACGCTTTAAACCGTGCGGCCACTGGGACCGGCGGAAGGCCGTTATTTACAAACAATGAGTTACGCTGAAAGTACGTTTGAATGGCAACGTAGTAGGTGTTACGAAACTTTGTGAAACACAGAGAAAGATTGGTTTACTGCGTGCTGTCTTAAGAGTGACGAGTTACAGTTTCTGTACATTGTCTCTGCCATTAAAGTTGCCAGATTATTTTTTTAGACCCAGTATATCATGTTCGTTAAATCGTATGATTGAAAATATTCAGTGGACCGAAGGCTGCATGCGGTCAGCAGGCCGCCTATTGGCAACCCTGATCTAAACATTCAAGATTAATAGGCCCTTTGGTCACGTCTAGATAGCAACCCATCGTGGCCAGTTTTAATCTCAATATCACATTTCTCTATTAATCAGCCGTGCATTATTTCTTCAAAACAAATTGCTTCTCTGTTCAAGTATTCTGTGATCCTTGCAAGGTAAAGTAAACGCAAAACTGTCTCTCTGCATGCCACGAAGCCACATGGAGAAATGGAGGTACAACTCCACTCGCTCTTAAACACAGTTCTGGATGGATATAAGTGGTCATCTTCACGCCCCGGCCGCTTTACATTCGGCGAAAGAGCCCCAGTACCCTTTGGATTGGAAGCTGGGCGCGCTCCAAAGCCGGACTGGACGCCCTGGAGAAGGGATAAATTTCTTTCTCCTATCAGAGATCGAACTCCGATTCCTGAGTCGTACAGCTCATAGCGTAGTCACTACAGTGACTAGGCTATACTGTAATACTATTTAAATTATACTCGTATAGAATGCGAGCATAACAACGTGTGGCGAATAAAGTGACGTATTTTATGCATATGAACAAGGTACTAGTGCACACCAGCGTATAATTAAGGGTGTGCCGTGATGCAGCGAGTATGCTAGGATACCGCCAAGAAGAAACGGTTGAGAAACTATATTCTGATTTATGGCAGTTTTGACAGTGACACCTGCATAATGTGTGTTGACTTGTTGCTTTGCTTGCGTAACCTCGGGCTTTTAGATTTCCTGTTGTCATTTTACAGCGGAAATATTATCAAAGACGTATGAAGGTTAGCTACCATCAGCATCTGGGTTAAATCAAATAATCATACCACATAAACCAACGAAATGCACATTTTCTAAAGTAATATTTTAATTTTTAATTTTGATGTCTGCTACGTGTTTCGAATACACTCATCTACCTACTATACTACTTATACCGATGCATGTAAAACGTAGCATACCATAACTGCATATACAACTGTCTTCCTGAAGATGAACCCTCGGGTTCGAAACATGTAGAAGACATCAAATATTAAAAATTAAAATATTAATTTAGAAAATCTGCATTTCGTTGGTTTGTGTTTTATAATTATATTACAATCCACGGCGCAAGCAACATAAAATAAATCAAATAACTAAACAAGACAGGCAATTTACGCATAACGTAACATTGAGACGCGTTCGCGCAGCCATTGTTGCTATGGAAAAGCAATGAAAATTACACAACAAGAAGGTGTGTATCCGTAGCCTTGGGTATCCAGCTTGCAATGTGCATGAGCCATATTGTCATATGTTTCCACATTTTCTCATAAACGGCAGGATTTTCTAAAAAAGAAGTGATTAAATATAAAACGTGTGTTTTGATTTTCTCTACAAGTTTTGTCTGAAGCATTTCTCATTCTGGAAGAAATGAGCGATATATTATAAAAAATATACTTTGGTCTTCATGTACAGTACCCTTTATTCTTGTCCGATTTTAATTAAACTTGAATTATCGTTACAGATTTTCGAAAAATTTTCATATATCAAATTTAATGAACATCCGTTCAGTAGGACCCGAGTTTTTCCATGAGGACGGACAGACGGACAGATATGACGAAGCTAATGGCTGCTTTTCGCTATTTTGCGAAAGCGCCTAAACCGGATGTGAAAAAGACAGCAAACCTGGCATTTCTTTACCAGAAGCTCCCACCGGTCTGGTACAGGTTGAACAGGCAATGACAGAGGTACAGCAGGAGAAACGCCGATGAGAGGTGTGCTGAATAGTGGTCAGACATTTCTTCAAAAAGACTGTGCGTGCGTTGTGCACATCTCCTTCCACATACTTGTGACCAGAGTTTATACAGCTGTCACTGTTGAGCAGGACTAAACACACAGCAAACAGAGATTTCAATTGGACTGGGTCCAGCAACTGCAGAAATGACATTTAGGTCCAATGTCAGATCGAGCCTGACAATTCAGACAAAATAATTGAACTTCCTGGGGTGTCCGCATTGATCTGAGGTAATTTAACATTACAAGTTTGCCATCCCAAATACCAATTATCCGTATGTACAAGGGTAAAAGCCGATCCCTATGGCTATGCGGTATACGGTGTAGGTCTGCGGCTGCTCAATTGCTGAAATCACAGGTTCGAATTCTGCTGAGGGCATGGATGTTCGTCTGTTGTGTTGTTTTTTTGTGTAGATAGTGACCCCTGCGACAACTGATCACTCGTTCAGAGGAGTACTGCAGCGGCGTGTGTGTGTGTGTAATTGTGTGTGATCTAGGAACCTCAACAATGAGGATGCCTATGCCCAAGTTGGGTTGTTGCGTCAGAGAAAAAAAATCTGAAATGTTCTTGTTGCAGACCGTGAAGGCATACAGGGAAGAGAAGGTGAAGTTCTACACATTCTTAACTCGAGGCCGCATACAGAGGTAGAGGGCGGGGTTACACTATGGCCACATTCCTCCAGAGGAAATGACCACCGGAAATAATTACACTGGAAGCTAGACGGGGTGAGGGTGGGGGTAAGCAGACTGATATATCACTGCTGTTATTGGGATCTGTGTATGACTTAAGGTAATTTTTCAAATGCCATTTCTTTTAGTCAGTATACACATAATATGATCAAACATTTCCATACTACGAATTATTTATTTCTGTTAGAAATTTCTGTTCCGTCCACCTTTGACTGTTGATATCAGTGGAATAACAACGCCTGAGGATCTCACGATGACTGGAGATGTTTATAGCTGTGTGTTCCAATACATTATATAGACCAACTTCAAAATATGCGAATAAGACATGAAAAAGTTTACGTCATCTCGTTCGACAACTTCAACATACTACACGGCATATGATTGCTCTAGCAGAGGCTGTAAAATGCGAATTATGCAATTTAAAGGTTCATTTTATGGATAATTTCTACCAGTACATATTCCGACTACGTTATGTTTGCCGACAGAATGGCCTATACATAATTCGCCACTTCAACAGTTTTAATTTTTCACATATAAATAACTTCTCATAATGAAACATTAAGCACGACCACGTTCTACTGCCTTGCAGAATTTCACTTGATAAGCTAAAATGTGTCATTAGACACAGCCATAAAATCGAAGCGTCATTACAAATTTGTTCTGCATTACGCACATACACACACACACACACACACACACACACATACAACACTTCAAACAAACCGCATGTTCTCCGTATCTCTGTTAGCCATGTGATTCTACCCCGTACACTAGCAGCGTAAAAGCGACCCCCACTTCACAAATTTCCACGGCCGTCCTACTGATATTACTGACAGCAGGCAACAGCGCCTTCAAGTCGGACGGCATGTAGCAGCAGGATGTGAGTACCAAGTTTCATGCATGAAAACCCGTCAATTGGTTCGAAACGTGTTAGCCAGGACGGATGGATGGACCAAACGACATCATTTTATGTTTAATTTTGATGTAGAGATTTGGTTAAAACTTTTGTTTTCTGGGTGAAAACCAGATTGGAAGAAATTAAACGAACTGAGAACCAGGAAAGCAGGAAAATTAAATTAGGATAAATCCATCAAAGTTATATCAATGGGGAATATTATGTATGTTATATGGACTGGGGAAATGTGCTTTTCTATAGAGGTCATGTGCTTGATTATAGCACGATCGACATGAAGGCCAAAGGATTTTTGTTTGTCTCAAACCAGACAGTGAGTAATTCGGTCGTACAAAGTTGGACCAGCTGATGGACACTCGAGTTAAGAAGTCATTTCAAAGTAGCACGAAATGGTTACAAAAACTGCAAGAAACAAACTAACTTCTTGTCAGGCGAGATCACTCTGGGAGTAGGAAGTAGGTTTCCGTGGTTTACTGAAAGATTACTTCAAATGCCATGACGGTAACAGAAGAAATGTCAACAGCATCAGCAACTCCGCCATCGTTTTCCAGCTAGCAACACTGCCGTCCGCGTCACCGGAAGTACAACTGTTGGCGTGCACGATTAAGCATGAAATGAAAACGCAATAAATCTCAGAATCGTCTACATGAAAAGAAGCTCGAATGAACAAACGTTATCGTTACATATGCAAATTCCTGGCAAATTTCTTTATTTCTTTTGTAACAGGAATGACACTAACGGAATAACAGAACCCGTCGAAGTGTAACGACAAATAAATCACTTGTTTTCTCAGAAATGTGAAAGGTGGTCGGAAAGCCGTTGTCCATTGACAACTCTGCAGGGGTGCCAAATCTCATTTATCTGTTTATTTATTTATTTAAAGAATTTGTCAGTAATACAATGCTTTAAAGTAAAACGATGAATTAGCAAACAATAAGTTGGAATCGCTGTGAGAGGAAGTGGTCGTGGCCTTATTACAGGTACAATCCTGACACATACCAGCAAAAAATAAGAAAATAAATCGCAGTCAGGGCAGCAGGTTTGTGGGCCAAGATACAAACCCTGAGCCAGTGAAATGCTAGGCAAGCGTACAGGAACAATCGCCAGTATTCCAGCTCATTTCTCATGAAGCTCTTGCACTCATCTGACACGGTATTAACGTAATTCATTGACTTCAAAACTTTAAGGCTATACGGTTGATAAAGATAGGTTCCAATTAAGGAACGTGAAAGTTCATTACAATGATCACAAGAGCCCTTAACTAAAATGAACCCCGACAATAGAAACCCCCATCAAGTTCGAAATTTCAAGCCTGATTTCTCTAAGACCCATTGCAGCAGCACGCACTTGTCTATGCCTAGGTGACCTCCTCCTTTCAGACGCTTCAACGACAATTCTGTATGTATTTCTAATGTCTCCCACATGGGCAGCAACGCTACGGTAAGTCTTACCGGGGACCATCATTTTGCTGTCAAGCCGTTAAACACGTGACTGCCAACAATAATCCCTTCGAAGTACATTCGTCATTATGTGCAACAATATTTTGACATTAAACAACTTTAAGCGAACTGGAATCAACACTGAAAATTCCACAAAGCCTGGTAAAAAGTATCGTAAGTCGTTTACTCAAAACCATAGTGGAGAGGTACAACTGTCCACCTGCATATTTCTCCTTTGAAGTTATTCAACACGTTCTGATAGTGTGGTGTTGGGCGTGATCCTGCAAACACTAAATGTTGTTGGGCTAATGCCATCATTCCAACAATAATGCCTGCATAGCATGAGGGTCAATTCTGTTCGGCATGTATCTTCACCACACACACATTCACATTCACAATGTATGTAAAATGTAAAGTTCGAGACGCGTTCGTACAACCACAGTTGCAGTGGAAAAGCAATAAGTATTACAAATTCTGAGTGTGTGTCCGCAGCCTTAGTTTTTCTGCATGCAATGCGCATGCGCCATATTGTCGTCCGTGGCCTTCCCCTCTCTACAGTATTTTTCCACGTTGTCTCGTAAAGGGCATAATTTTCGAAAAGAAAAAGTTATTCAACATGATATGTGTGTTTGATTTTCTCTACAAATTTTGTCTGCAGCATTTCTCGTTGTAAGAATTGATCGAGATATGATCAAAAATATCTAGTGGTCTTCATGTAAAGTACCCGTTATTCTTGCCCGATTTTAATGAAAATTTAATTTTCTCAACAGTTTTTTTCGAAAAATACTGAAGTATCAATTTTCGTGAAAATCCCTCCAGTAGGAGCCGACTTGTTCCACGCGGACGGACGGACAGACACACAGATATGACAAAGCTAATAGTCGCTATTCGCAATTCTGCGAACTCGCCTACAAACGCACCTCACAGAACTCAAAATTGGTCCATAATGTAAAATCCAGACCTTATTAAAGGTATGTGACCTAAGACATAGGTAGTATAATTATCCCAGTACACTTTATTTAGTAAAGCCAGGATCAATAAAGGGTGCTTAGCTTAAGTGAAAACAAAGACCAACAAGAAAGGCAAAATTGCCAGATCTTGTATTCCAAAGAATGTCTATGTTTTGCACTTTCGTTTCCGCTCCGCTCCCGCTTAGCGAATTTAAAAACACGAAGCCTACGTCTGATTTTTGGATTATTTAATGCAGCCTTTGCACGTGAACAGGTCACGAATAGCAAATCACCGGCCCCCGACTTTAATTCTAATTAGCCCACATCATTACGAATTATGTCTGTTTTAATCTGGAGCCACTGTAAAAAAACATTTATCACAAGGCTTTTTGTACGATAAAACACTGGTGATATTTCATGTCGCCACACATAATACCGAAAAAGTATGGTCGACCCGGAGAAAGATAGTTATGAAAGGGCACAAACTTGTAATGTCCTTCCGAAATCGCCTATTAGAAATATTTTCATCCACGAAATGGATAAATAATGAAAGAAGAGTCGTCACACAAAATTAAATGTTTTCCAACTGCGTAGGTCTCAGAAACCACACACAAATCAGGAACTCAAGAACTGTGTGAAATTGAGTAACGCAGATGCCTCTTCAATTTCACAGCGACGGTACTAGAGCGACAAAGAGAACTAGTACCGTTTGATATGTGTGAGACGTTGTAATGTAAACTGGCACCAGAGGCAAACTGGTTCGCCATCCTTGATGCACGTCATACAGTTTCGACTGCACATGATCCAGATTTATGAGCTGAAAGGATGTGGAGGGAAGCGAAAGTTTAGAGGGACAAGTGAAAACCACGAAAACCTTAAAAACAGTTGGCCTCTGAACGGAGATTGGAACGCAGGGCCCAGCGACATGCAGTAGAACTGTTAAATAATCAACTGAGATGTCATACATTTCGTTCTTATTAAAACAAATCGCCAGTGTGGGGCTGTCACTTATCCTCCATCGGGCGCCTCCCCAGGTGGCGGATCGGAGAACATTCTCTAGACATACAGAGTACTGGGGAAATAAAATACCCAGGGCGGACCTGAAAACTGAACTACGACGGGCTACACAGAGGTAATCAGGACCTAGGCCGAAGTGGTAACTGCAAGTGGCAAGCAGCTCTTGCAAAACTGACTATTGGTGGAGATGAAGTAATCGGTACAGCTGCAGATCAGAAACCGACAGGCGAAGATGGAAGCCATTGTATCGGCTTTCGCAATGCGATGTGGAAGGAAAGGAGCCACCACATTATGATCTCAAAGCATTAACCAAAGTATTATGATGAAGTATAACAAACTGGAACATTTCATTGTTTACGGGAATTATTTTGTACAGGTTGCCAACAACTTAGCCATGCAAACTAGAGAACTGATTAACGAACACCGATCAAGTTAATGCAGGCTTCAAAATGCGTAGCCACGAGAGCTGAACAACGTTAAACAAAGGTATTGCTCTTTCTCCATTTGCTGCGGAAAATATTTAGTATTTCCCCTTCTTTCTTTTCCCTTGTCAGATTTCATCTCTCCCTCTACTGATTATACCGCCCACTGCCACCACGGTATAATTCTGTAAACCGGAGTCACGCTTGGTCTCCCGTGCATGAGATCAGCTATACTCAACAATGAGCCATCAGCAGTGCTGGTCAGCTGGCTCTACCGAGCCACAGAGAGGAAACCATACAATGCGAATGGGTGTGTCTGTGATCCCTTCTAGACATCTCGTACCAACAGAAACAATGCATTTTATGGTCGGGTCCAGACCACAGGCGGCCAAGTAACCTTGGTAAGGAAGGGCAAAGTACGCTGAGCCAAAATATTGTACCACTGTAACGATGAGGGTAAAATGTTGCACTCCAATTATATACATATAAATATATATGTGTGTGTGCGTGCGTTGGCGCGTGTGTGTGCGTGCGCGCGCGCCTCATTTTGCAAGTCTCAATAGGCTCGAGTTTGTTTACTGCAAATGTCAATTTACTGTCAAAAAACTAGATACATTACACATGCCACACTGCAGTGAGTCATAAATATTTTCCATTACAAGTTGTTAGGCATAGGATTTATCATTGTTTCACCTATGAAATATGGGCCTTATCTATACTTAGTGTTGTACACCAATTTTTTTGATCAAAAACTGTTTTTGAAAGAAGTAGTAACGTTCCATTTACTTTCCATGTATAGTAGTGGGTCACAGTGTGCTGGTTGGTACAACGTTAAATCCTCCTCCAGTTGGCAAATGTTACCGAACTGCGCTGAGCAGTTTTTGGAACTGAAATGCAATTTATGGCTGCGTGTCAACTGTGTTTCAGGAACTCGCATACGTGACTAATAGTGCTACTTCATCATGTCTTTGCAGTTCAGTGATAACATACGGCCTCTCGCATGCCCAGAAGAGGCAACGCCTTTGCTTCCTGTTTAGATCACCTGCCAAGCAAAAGTGTAAGACAAGTTGCTGCCGAGGCTTGGAGAAAACTGCTCAGTGACGCTTAACACTGTCAATGACATTCAAACAAACGAGATAGACCTGTCCGAAATACTATCAAACCCCACTACTCAAGCGTTTGTTACTGAACACTGTCGGAGAAATAGACCCTTACCCGCCATCTTCAGTATGTTACAAAACAAGACTGCTGAATTATGTGACTTTTCAAAAATAGAATGCGCTAGTCATCACGCTAATGCAAATATGGTGGTGTCATAAACCGATACTTTCCCTCATCCGTGCTATATTGCCCGCCCATCCAATAGTTTTTACTCAATTATAGTAAAATAAATTTTCTGGTAAACGTGACCTTATAAAAAAATGAATACAGGATTGCCTGGTATGACCTCCCAGCAACCACTTTCCCCTCACTGTAGTATCAATGATGGAGTGCGGTTGCTACGGGTAATTGTGTGCTTATTTAGATGGCTAACGGGTGGCTCAAATGTAATTCACTTCTCACGGTCTTCTTTCGCAAGGCTTTCGTACAGAAGACAATGACGTGTACCCTAACCGGGTACAGAGATACATCACCAAGACGAGATGATCTCATTCTCACCTCTGACAGACCAGCCATTGTTACTGCGGAGCGGTGACAGATTATTTCTCACGCCTGTGAGAGTGTGAAATCTATTCTCCAAGTCGTTGTAACGTTCTTATAACTTGGCTGTCAAGGTAAAGGGCAATCCAAATTTACAAAAAAAAAAAACGCTTTCAACACTTGAAGGCTAAAGTAAATGCACAATACGCACAAAGACTTAGTTCGCACCCCACAGAAAACACAGGAACAGTCAGTGAATGCCTTATAGGACAATAACCGGTGTTTTTTGTAAGAACCCCAAGGAATATACAAACACAACAGTATGAATTTTTACTGTTAAAAGCTGAAAGCACATACATTAAACACTAGGCTTTGAATGGTGAGGGTTGCCTTGGTGTTGGACGCGTTTCCTAATAGCCATTTGCTCTCTTCATGCAGGCAATTCATTGCGCGTTCTTTCGGTGACAAGAATAGCAGCAGGTCTTTATGGGACGCAGACCGAGTCCCTCCATGTCACTCGTTGTTGCGATACAAACGCGGACACAGACTTTCGAAAAAATAACTCATCTCGCCATCTTTCGGAGCGTTGTTTCCACCTAAGATACGAGAAAACCTGCTGCAGTGCGTTAGAAGTGCAGCGGATATACGAATATTAAGATACTGTAAGCCTATCTTTCTTATAACACGAGGAAGCAAGGCCATACTCTTAAAATTCTGGAAGATATTTATCAACGACTATCTTGCCTTAAGTCTAAAGTGTCGGTTTTTATAACAGGCCTTTCAAACTTACTTGTGTGTTCAGCTATAATAAACCTTCGAAGGCTCACATTCCATCCAAATTATATACAGAACTTCAGTTCTTACCCCACTGAAGACAGACCGTGTCAATTACAAATACCACCTGGTTCACGTTCTTTACGGTAACAATCGGTGTTTCTGAGAATTATAAGACAGACACACAAACACATTATGTGCGCAAAATGCAAAACGTTACAGCACACGGCACACATAGTTACCACTGGGCTTTGTAAGATTAAGAGTTGTCTGTGCCTGGAATATAACCACCTGAACGAGTGAAATCATTAAGGTTCTTGTTAATTTGAAGAGACAAAAAATCCAATGCTGATGACACGGACGGTGAATTATACTGAAAAAAATTACGACACTGCAGTATATATATATGTACGCCCTCCTAAGTTCAGCCTCAATTTGGCTCTAAAAAGCCGAAACATGTAGTTGAAAACTGCAAATTTATAAAATATATAATAAAAAGTTTGTTAGACTACACTTTATTATATTATGTAATTAATATTGAAAATAAAATGTTGATGGGCAGACATATTTACTGATTTCGTATTAATTTCATTCAATTATAGCAACCGGCGCATAACCAAATACACATTCTTTGACTCAGTCACGGTAATAAGAAAAGTAACTGCACGGTCTAGACAATGACGGTCCATCATTTGGCCAATAATTTGTCGTCATTTATGTTACCCGAACGTTCATTGCCGTTGGTATAATAACCCGTCATTGGGTCCCATCTGGAGCCAGATATATTCAGTTAAAGCCTTCATCCTCTTCCGTTGAGACCCACGTCATGTGTCTTGCCACGTGTAGGCATAGGTTTTATTCAATTAACATTTTAGACAGGCGTCGATTTCTCTATGCGTACTGCACGTACCGCCCAATCGTCACAATCATAACCGTCGACACAGCGAAGAGTAACCCGCTCCTCGCTATGCAATTTTCTGCAGTCTCCTGTTACAATGTATTTCTTACTTATAAACACTCTCCTTATCAATTTGCTCTGAAACCGTTTCAAATTAGGCCCTTCCCTTTGTGTCTGAGAAACCAGGTTTCACACACTTTCAAAAAAACATGTAAAATTAGGGCTTGGTGTATTTCAGTTCCTACTTGTTAGCTTGTAAATGTGAGATAGGAAAATAACATTTCTGAGCCGAAAGGTACCAAGCATTCATGGAATTTAATCTTCATTTAGCAACGTAATTTTAAAAAGTACTCTAATATCAAGATTCATTGCCACTAATTTTAAAACAACATCTAGCGTTTTGTAGAACCAAACCCTGCCACTCCCTCTGTGAGATTTTTCCACTTACCAGGGAGTGTACAACAAAGACAATTACGGCGATGGCACAATATCCAACAACCCGTGACGCCACTTCCGGTTATGGGTTCCAACAGCCGGTTGGACTACAACGGCAGATGTTTCCAAACCAGGGGTACTTTTATCAAGGAGGATTCTTAAAAAACACTCTCCAGATTACCGCACAGGCAACTTTGTACTGTACTGTCTACGTTTCTAGAAGGTAGCAAACATGCATCTGCTGTTGTTTAATTACGTATCCGTACATCAGCGTTACAGTTCAGACAGACATTTATGAGCCACTACAAACAATTTGTAATGTACACAAGCAGAAACTTGTTCGATTTTCAGGCACCAGGATGGACGTTCCGACTGAGGTAATACGCGATTTTCCTCTGTCACATTAGTGCCCAGGTTGAAGCTACAGAACAGGCTAACATCCCTCCTGTCCCACTAACCTTCACTGCGTACTTATAGTTCAGGAATATATAACTTGAGTAATTAAAATATGTAGCTTTAAATAATTAGTTCTTGGGCTAAAAACTGCAATTCAACGCCCTGGGCTAAAGAATATCGAATGAGTAAAAAAGATCATTAATAGAGTTTGCATGAGGTGGTTGTGCCTATTACAAGGGAACGTCACGGATTGTCTCAGAAGACACCAAGAAAACACAAGAAAACCTGCGGGCAGGAGAGCCGATATCTCTGCCAACGTTCGAACTGGGCACCTGGAGAACAAAGGATCAAAACCTGTATCGTTACATCGAACAACTCTGTCGTTATATACATCAGCAAAGACCGAAAGAAACAGAAACAAAAAGTCTGACAAGAATTGAAATTAAAAATTTTAACCCGTTAATACAGCATCAAGTACTGAAGGCATACAGGGCACGATTTTGACCCCACGACTAGAGTTCTAGCCCATGCTTTTACCATCTTCAGCAAGTGGCAGAAGAATTCAGTGCCGGTGTGGCAGAACCGGTACGTCTCGAGAACAGGTCTAGATGTGGACCCCGCTGCTTCTGAATGCCAGGTGGCAGACACTTGCAGTACGTTCCGACATTCTTCATCGTCACTTCAAACTATGTCTAAACGCAGACTCGGATTTCAAATGTTTCGAGCGACAGAACTCATTTACAACGAGAGGCAACAAGGCAATCTCTCTTACGTAATAAACTTACTGTCAAGAGAATGTAATCGTGTGTGAATCTCTGTGACCCCTGAAGTCAGACGGGGTTATGGCTTGAGGGCAAGGCAAGGCGTGATAAGAGATCCACCCACCTTGTTGGTCTGCTTCCAGCAGAACATTGTTACTTTCGCTGTAACCTGTGTAGTCGCTCAATGGAGCATGTGTTGCCGCTCACTTCAGTATCAAACTGCAGTTACACTAGCCCACGACTAGCTGCGTCGCCCTGCAATGCTGAGGGCGAAGGTAGTGCCTGAATTCTTCTTGTAGTCGCTCTGACACTCGAGACGTTACCCACTTTACGTGGAACCGAAAATTCATCGCAGTGATTCCAAGCATCTACCATTGGACTCTGCCCTGAGGCACAGAAATTTTTAACTAATGAAAAACCATGTCATAAAAACATAATGAACAGTGAAGATAAAGCTCCGCGCATTCTTTATCTTGGGGAAATATGGAGATAAGTGTTCAGCCTTGCACCCCGGCAGCTTTACACAGGAAGGAGGGATCGCCGGCGCCTGCTGGACAAGAGGCTGTCTGGGCCTCAGAGAATTTTTGGACGTGGGGGTTACGAGCAAAATTCCTGCCCCTCCTGGCAATCAAAAGCAGTCTGCCAGCACGTAGCCTGACACTCTAAGGAATGAGCTTCTCGCGTTCTTCTGAAGACAAACATTAGTCAATAAAGCACAGTCTTTGTACTTGTAAATTACAATTTCATGCAAGCATATTTAGCTACTACAGTGTTGTTTCTGTTTAAAACTGCATATAGTAATTTTGAACATTTAATATTGATACAAGAATTAGCGATACCAGAAGAATTGGCTGCAAAATGTCGGCAGAAGGGATACAAAGTGAATCCCTTATAAGCCTCTGCATTGCTGCCTCAGTGTAAGAAACAATGCGGACGGTCCTATCAGCAGCAATCAGGAACAGTTTGATGTAGACGAACTTGACGCCGGAACAGGCCAATCGGCGTAAACAACGAACACGATAGACAGCATTATAACCACAAAATCTAACGCTGAAAAATCTTAACTACAGAAAGCAACCGCCCTTATACACCAACACTTCTTTATGGCAAATGGTCAGAGTGGCCTACAAGCAGAGCAAAATATTCGGTGCTGGAATACGAATAATCTTGTTACGCATACAGCGAGCATGCGCAACCAGGATTAAAAGTCTTTACGGTACCTAGATACGTATATTAATTTGTAACTGGGAAAACAGAGGTAGAATGGCGTAGCTTCTTCCAGATATCAGTTCGGAGTAACAACGTATTTGCCAATAAACACGATACGGTTTTGCATACCTCACAGGTCTTCGCGTCCATTTATTGCAGAAGACAGAACTACTACTGCAGGACTAAACACAACACAAATACCATCTTGTCTATTATTCAGAAATTATTTTTCTTATATGTTATTAAATACCACGTCGATAATTCTTTCAAAAGATAACTGTAGGCCTTCACTACATGTCCGTCTCAAAGGCATGTACTCATGCTGGATGATAAGCCATCTTTGACAAAGTCGATATGACTGGATTGGATTTACAAGAAAATTTTGGGTTACACTGGACAGACATACACTGAAAAACTTTCGTAGGATAAATTCAAGTAATGGCTCCCAATACGAAAATTCAGTGATGAATAGTTATGAATGTTTTCGCAGTTATTATGCATTTATGTTAACTTCGTTTGTGGAACGTACAAAAACCTGGCTCAGCACAACTGAAAAGAAACTGTTGTGCCACCAATTTGCATTTTGTGCACGTGCATCGTCTTAACTTCTAGTACGTACAGTAGTACAGAGCTATTGCTAGGCGTGTTCGTACAGTCGCGACAAGCGCCTATTACCATCAGCAAGTCCCTCCGTCTGTCTGTCTGTCTGTCTGTCTGTGTGCACGTATCAGAGCGACTCCCACTGGAAGGATTTCCGTGAAAATTGATATTGTGTACATTTATGAAAACTTTCGAAAATCGAAATTTGTTTAAAATTGGGCACAAATATCGAGCACATTACATGAAGACCTGAATAACTTTTAGTGTTGCTGGCGACAATAAATCGCCATAAAAGCGCTCTATTCGACTGAAATGGTATAAAGCTGTCAGTCCGTCCGCCCATCTGTAGGCATGTATCAGCGCGGCTCTCCCTGGACGGATTTCCGAGAAATTTGACATTGGGGACTTATTCGAAAATCTGTCCAGAAATTCCAAATTTGTTTAAAACCCGAAAAAAATATCGGGTACTTCACGCAACCTAAGTACGTTTAATTGTTGCCAACGACATAATTTCACGACAAAGGCCTTCTCGAGTACAGTGGTATAGGGACGTAAAATAGCCGAGGAGGTAAAAACATTAAGCGAACGCGCCACAATATTACGTTATACGTATTCTGCCTATCTTGTTTGCATATAATTACGAAATGTTTAAAATGCATTTCAAAATATCCATCAAATTCCAGAGTGGCAAACGGAGAGAAAGCTCAGTAACCGAACTGCAACGACCGGGTGGAATTGTTGAAAAACGTTGTGCAATGCCGGCGCTGTTTGACGCACGAGTGACCCGTTGTTGCTTGTACGAATGATATGGAGCTAGTGAAACAGAAACTTGTACTCTTGGTACGTCGAGTTCTCGTGGCGTCTTAACAATGGCCCCTATATAACTTTATGCACGCCAGCGCAGTGGACCAAACGGCGACTACTTTGTACCTATTACCCTTGTTGTACCGTTAGGTGTAAAGTCTACAAGACGACTGTCACTTCCAGTTCACCCACAGTGTTACATAACACATTACCACTGTACAAAGTTTCAAAACGTCACTCACTTTTTCTAATACCTCTTTGTGCCTGGATCTACTCCTGCAGATCCAAGATATTAGTAGCAATACGCAACACTGATAAAGAAGCACACTTCTTTCGCGTTCATTTAAGACCATCTCTTGGGTTCATATATATATATACATACACACACATGGCTCAACAGAATTATGACTGTCAATAATATCTATCTATCCATCTATCTATCTATATATCTGTCTGTCTATCTATCTATCTATCTAGCCAACATGCGAACTCTGCAGTAAAGCAACTAGCACAAAACCAGCTACTGGACCAGATTTGATTCTTCTCTCCCCCTTCTTATTCCAAGAAGCGACTTTCTAACTTCATAAATTGTGTTTATCAAGCCGAGCTTCATATACAGCCCAGGTTTAATCATTTTGATTTTCATATTAATTAGGAATTACACAATCGTAATTTTCATCATGGATATATCCCCCATGACGCAACGCCCGAGTAGGCAACAGCCTCCTCATTATCGAGGCTTCACGATCACGCTCAGACACATCACAGTCGGCAGGATTCCTCTGGACGACTATCACCCCTAAGCAGAAATCTCTACCTGAAAAGATACACCACTTACAATCGACAGACATCCATGTCCCTGGTAGGATTCGAACCCGCGATCCCAGGAAGTGAGCAGTCGCGGATCCATTCCTTAGACTGCGCGGCCACCGGAATCGGCCGTCAACGATTATTAGGGTTATAAAATCAAAGACTATGAGACAATCGTCACTTATTTACTTACTCCATGGAGCAGAGTACTTCTTCAGAATCAAACCGGTTATCAGCTAATCAAAAAATTTCCCGCAATGGAGCCTGAGGGCTCATTACCGCACTTACAAGTGTACGCTACTTGTCCCCATCCTCAGACAGATCAATTCAGTCCATGCCCCTTCCCACTTCCTGAAGATCCATTTTAATAATATCCTCCCATTTAAGTCTGGGTCTTCCAAGTGCTCTCTTTCCCGCAGGTTTGCCTACCAAAACCCTGTATACGCCTCTCCACAATTCGTGCTACATACTCCGCCCATCCCATTCTTCACGATGTGATCAGCCGAATAATATATGGTGTGGAGTACAGCTTAATCCATACCACACTCCCAAGGTAACGTGGCTTTAACACCAACTCAAATCCAGAATAACCTTTCATAAAATGACGGGAAATGTAGATTTCTAAAAACTATTTCTTTGAAAGACTAAACGTGTTCGAAAATTAGAAACGAACTCCATGACAGCCCTGGTCAAGAGAAGCCCATGATCAGTATCACAGATCGCTGGTCGAGCAAGTAACGCGGCAGAAAAAATTGGTCCTGCTTCCTCGACCTTTCTAACTGTACTTCGCTCGGATCTGTTACTATGCACGGATCTGGCATTATTACTGGACTACCGAGAGAGCGAGAAGAAACGGTCCATAGAATTAGCCTGGCATTCGGATTGTGGACCAGAGAGAGGTCAAGAGAAAATCCGTTTCATCACCAGTCCTAGGTGTACAAAGGCGTCCAGGAAGCGAATCGAAAGCACAATGACTTGGGCTTATTTTGTTTCTTTTCTTTCAATTGTCCTTATAATCCTTTCTCTTGTTACATAAACCAAAACCCCACCGCAAAATATACAGCAAAGAGTGCTCATATCAACATCGCATATAATCTAAAATTTAACCGTTGAAGACAGACTTCCGCTCAAACTTTTACGGTACACTACACCCTTAATGAGAATATTCTGTATTTGTGTTTTATTTTCCTTTACTTTCTCCAATCCTCCTAACGTATTCTGCACATATTTTGTCTTCACTTTCTCCAGTGTTTCGTATTTTGTCGACAGCCAGACATAATTCCCTCCAGTCTGACAGCAGCGTTAACATCAGGTATATTAGAGGGTAAAAATTATAGGAACAGCAGACCAAAAATATTCAAGCGGGCTGTTTCGTTAACTTCTAGTTTTGCATTTTACTTTCCGCGCAGATCACGTCGCTGAATAGAGACACTTTATACTTGTTTTGCTGTACATTCTCAGCACTGACACAGTCTTGTTTTCTTTCAATTTGACAGATTTTACTTCAGAACCGCTGCAACGTGACTGAACACACCGTGCAAATCGCTATTAAGGAAGACACTATGCAGACTTCCTTGCAGCGGTTATTGCTACAATATCTGTAGAGGTCTTGGAGATCCATGGCAGCATTCTTATAATAAAACCAACGAGAGGCACTTAATTTTTCAAATGTATTCTTGGAATATAACTCTACATGTTTCGGACACTTTTTCTGTCCATCATCAGGAGTCTGGTACTGTATACACAGCAACAGGTATATGTCATACAGGTTATGCTGACTGCTTTGCTTGCTAGCAAGCAGTCAGCATAACCTGTATCACAAGTACCTATTGCTGTGTATACAACACTAGACTCCTCATGATGGACAGAAAACCCGTGCGAAACATGTACAATTCTATTCCAATAATAAATTTGAGAAATTAGTGCATCTAGTTGGGTTTATTATAAGAATATACCACGTTGCACGGTCCTCTGAATGTCAAAATCCATGGCAGCATTTTCATACGCTATTAGTGGACGCTCCTGATAGATGTGAATAATTACAATAAAACTGTAATGAAATAAAACAACTAACTAATAAAATAATACACCAAATGATGCAAGACTCTATTATTTTAACACATGTGCTGTGCATCTATTATAATTTTGTATTATAAAGAACAACTGCACAATTGTTTCACATGTAGCTGTTGGTAACATTACCAACAGCTGTATTTCTAATACTTGTGTAACTTGGCAAGGTACTGGTTACAAGCTCCCTGAGGATGACACGACAGTGTCGAAACATGTAGGAGTGTGATAATTTGTGAAATAATTGTACATTTGTTAGTCATAGTACAAAATAAATGCAAGACTCTCTTTGAAAATTTGATAATTTATAATTGTTTACATGGTCAATAAATTTGCCGTTTTTTAACAAATCCGAAATGTCACTAACATGTTCATAAGAACACATCAGCGGATCTTATCCTGAGACAGTTGAATTCAGTCCTCGCCCTCAGACCTGTTTCTCGAAGTTTAGTTACAATGTCAACACCATTCTGGTGCCTCCGGCTACAATATGCATCTCAGTTATTTCACTGCTCTCTATCAAGTAATGCAGTCACAGTATGAATCATGTTATGACCAGCGGTGAAAGTGGTTACAGTTTCTGTTTACTGCCGCTACGAAGCCTAACCTGGTTACTCGCATTGTAAACACAGCATCCGTTACCTTCATATCGTGCTGTTGCATTTCGCAATCATCTAAATACCGATGGAAAAACGTACACACATACGGTGTTAAAAACAAGATCTTGAGAAAAAAAAGTAATGGTAAAAAAGCGTAGAAAATTGTAGAGAAGCTTCAGAATTCCAGTAGTGTTAACATGATTAAATGAGGAAACAGCTGAAGGCTCATATGTAGCGCGCAATGAAAAGATTAATGCATAAATAATTATTGGCGGGAAGATAAAAATGGAACCCGAGGCGTAGATGGGCCAATGATATCGAACTGAGTCACCGAGAAATAGGGTATGAAGATGAGAGCTGGATTGAACCAAGTCAGCATTTGGCCAAATGGTTGATCTTTGAGAAAAAAGCAACGAAGAGCCTTGGGGTCCCTTAAAATCAGAGCACGTCTTGACCGTCGCAGAAAAACGCGCTTGGAAAGCTATATGCGACAGGTAACGAAGGCCTTACTATTTGAGTATGGTAGATCATGTTTGGAAATTAGGGGCAGGAAGCAAAGAACGGACATCGGGAAGTATTCCTTTGTAAATAGGACCATTAAAACTGGAACCAACTACCCGCAGAAGCATTAGGGACTTTCCTTTGTAAACCTAAGATTTTTAGAAAAAGAGTTAGGAAAGCAATTATAAACGGGATGAAGTGAAAGGAAAAAAAGTGTGGCAAAAATCAACTAAAAGGCAGTGAAGTGAAGTGAGGTGAAGTGTAGTGAAGTGTGGTGAAACGGAGCGATAGGGAATTTAAATGGGGTTAAGCCAAATAAGAGGGTAGTGAAGTGTAGTTGGGTGAAGTTTAAATGAGAGGAAGTTGCAGTGTCGACAATTGTAGTGAAGAGGAGTAAGGTGTAGTTGGGTGGAGTGGAGTGAAGTGTAGTGAATGTCTTTAGTAACAGGGTGTCTAACATTATTAGAAGATACATAGATCATATGAAGTTTGCTGCTTATATGGCTGTTTCATTTATCCCATTCTTTCATATTATTTTGGTTCCATTTTTTATCATTGTATATATGATTTATGTTTTGTATGCATCTGTTTAATTTTGTAAATTATGTATTTTTATCGTAATGTTTATGTATTTTTATTGCTATGTTTATGTATTCTTATTGTTATGTATGTTCCGTTCTGTGTATTCTGTTTCGTTGTGTTGTTCTATGTATTGTTTGTGTGTAAATGTGTACTGTACTACTG
>Ga0136643_10004071_pt1 | contig 19990 bp, 19 predicted proteins | sample TergutLab28metaG_FD_96883 | JGI IMG/M metagenome (GOLD analysis project Ga0136643, IMG submission 96883) | Labiotermes labralis P1 segment gut microbial communities from Petit-Saut dam, French Guiana - Lab288 P1 (version 3) (version 3) | ecosystem: Host-associated > Arthropoda: Insects >...
CCGCTAACCTCTAAAGTTGCATTTTATATATTTATTCAACAAATATAGGTACTGAATATTTTAAACATGGTATATACTCTCCGCTTTTTTTTCTCTTCAAAATGCAGTTTGTTTCATAATTCTAACGTATTTGTTTCCTGTATTATTCACATTTTATATACAGAATGTGCTAAAATTAAAAAAATAATTCCGGCACCAAAAGGTTAAACTGTGCATTTTACAGTGTAAAAAACTACACGAAAAACTGAACTGAATGTTCTCTGACACAGCACAGGTTTCCCTTCAGGTTTGTCAGTTTTTTGTCAGTTCTGTGTGTCTTCTTGTGCGTGTGACTATGGTGGATAAAAACAAGGCTGTTGTTTGCTATTTGCTAGCTACATCGGCCATAATGTTATCCGAAAGAAGAAAAGAAAGTGTAAAATGTGCAGTAAGAAGTGGTATTTGAAAATGAATATATCATGCGATGCTCATCTGCTGAATGAATTGCTAGAAACTGATGTTGAAGATTATATAAACTATTTGAGAATGAATGAACAGACATTTAATATGTTCTTATAATAAAACCAACTAGATGCAATAATTTCTCAAATTTATTTTTCGAATAAAACTCTACATGTTTCGGAAAGTTCCTTTGTCCATCATCAGGAGATTTTCATTGTACACACAGCAGTGGTATATGTCATACAAGTTTGCTGTGTGTACGGTGAAAAACTCCTGATGATGGACAGAAGAACTGTCCGAAACATGTAGAGTCTTATTCCTAAAATAAACTTAAGAAATTAGTGCATCTAGTTGATTATATTATACGAATTTATCACGATGCACGGTCACCAGAACGTCAGACTTAATATGTTGTTCACTAAAGTGTCGCGTTACATCCAAAAAAAAAAAAGAAGAATACACGCTTGAGGGAGGCAATCTCACCAAAACGGAGACTTATTGCTGCACTGAGATACTTAGCAACAGGCAGAAGCTTCGATGATATGAAGTTTTAAATGAGAATATTTCTCCAATCATTAGGGAAAATCATAATGGAAACTTGAGCTGCGATAATAAAGGGGTTCAATAACTATACTCATGCAAGTGTACATTTATTATAAAACTGGTTTTGTACATCAGAGTATTTCAAATCAGAATAACATTAAGAATGCTGGATAATGGCGAAGTATTGTCAAGCTTTATGAACGTTAATTATTGATACTTGTATCATCACTCTCGTCATAGGAAAAGGTGGAGAGAGAAGTCCACCTGGTCAACTTACCCATTTGTGCTTCCACCAATGTTTCTGTTATCACTCGATCGGCAAAAATAAGTTGGTCTGGTGTCAATTTTCTCATTTTTGCAGCGTAACCTTTAGCCATAATCAAAAACTCATCATCTTCTTTCTGCAAATATGATGCTGCCACAGAAATAATGTGTTCTGCTGAAACAGGACCAGACGGTTTCTTCATCTTCTTGCAAGGAGGCTGAGCAAAAGTCGCACCTACCTAAAAGGGGGAAAAAAACATACATTTTTACAAATAACGTTTTTCATTGATTATTCGTTGTACGCACATGTTTCAATTATTTAATTTACTTGATTAGTTTTTAATTAAACATTTTAATAGTTTCATTGACTTAACAATTTTCATTCAGTTTCATTAGAAACTAATTCACTTCCGTTACAATTCAGTCAGTCCCCCTACTGCCTTCAACCATAAGACATGTGCTTATTCACTTGGCAGATTAAAAAAAAACTGCATTCCAACTGACTCATGCCTTCTGAATTTCCTGCTATAACAATTGCCAGTAAAAATGTTATCAAACACATTTTAAATGGGGGTTTTTAAATTTTTTTTTGACCGTGCATCTCGATATAATCGTGTAAAAAAAAACCAACTTAATGCACAACTTATTCTAGGTATATTTCGTCAACCTCTACATGTTTCAGACGTATCTAGGCCCACCATCAGGAGGTAAAACGGTATGTATACAGCAATTGGTACTTATTTTTCTTTTTAGATTACTGTCTGTTGTCCTGGTTGGATTGGAACCAGGACAACAGGTAGTAATCTAAAAAGAATAAGTACCAATTCTTGTACACATGCAGTTGTACGTACCTCCTGATGATGGGCCTAGAAACGTCCGAAACATAAAACAAAATATACTAAGTTGTGCATCAAGTTGGTTTTTCGTACACGACATTTTAAATGCTTAAATTACTTTCAGATTCCATGTGATGAAGAAAAGTGGTAAGAGATCGCTGAGAAGTTTAACAGAAAGCGTCAATTTCCGCACTGCTTAGGTTCAGTATAGTCTTACTGGCAATAGTCAAGGCGAATAATAAAACTCTACTCGCTGATGTCGGAGCAAACGGAAGAATTTCTGATGGCGGTGTAATTAGAAACACTAAATTTTACGAACTTCTAAACAAAAATGTGCTCTAGACGCCCCTTCCCTCCTCGTAGCTTCCGAATAGTGATAAGTCCGCGTCCTACGTTTGTATTGGAGACGAAGCGTTCCAGTTGCAAGAAAATTTCATGAAGCCCTACTCACCGTCTGCACTGAATACAGAACGACACATTTACAATTACCGACATTCGAGGGCAAGCAGGGTTGTGGTTATCTTTTTTCTCGGAATTTTAACATTACGATTTGGAATCTTTCAAAAACCACTCACCATGTCACCAGGGAGGCGAACGTTATTGTTTTGGCGTGTTGCTATTTACATAATTTTTTAAAGAACACTTCAAGTGGTTACCCTATCTCGAGAGTATTTCATACACAACAGACAACATCGGATATTTTACAATCTGATACCTCGGGAGAATCGAACAATGATTTCGTTTTACCAATAACGACCAACAACGCTACACAGATACGAGACACCTATTGCTGTTATTTCAACAATGAAGGAAAAGTGGAGTGACAGGACGACTTTTCTTAATAACCATCATTATGCTGTCTATTTTGTATGCTCTTTGTGAACGTTAATTCATAAACTGACGGTTAATTGGTAAATAAAGTTAAATGGTTAACACTCACTGTGCATTGATTGTTTTCGTCCTCATCCTCTTCGACTGGTTGTCCACCTAGAGTTGACAAACTTTTGTCAGGTGTTTCCTGGTCGACAAGAAACAGCAGTTCATTGTAGTACCACAGTGATGGGACGTATAGATCTTCGGCTGAAGTTCCTGATCGTTTGGAGTCGTTCACTTTTTTCAGTTCCTTCCGAAAAGTTGAACGTAAATTATTAATTTTTTTCACAACACTTTCTCGGGAAGCATCTGGCTCCAACACTTTCAGTTTCTCAATAAGGGTGTCATATGCTGCTGCCTTTTTGACTCTGTTGCTATAATTCCTATTTTCTGTGTCCCAAAGTTCAGGCAACGATCTGTACGCTTCAATGAACGCAAGGGTCGCCTCTCTTTTGTTCATTTTGGTAGGCTGAGGGCCTTGAGATGATGCCATCGTGGTGTCGCCAGGTAAACTGAGGACACTGTGTGATTCTCTGAGTGAACTGCACAGTTCTCTATGTGACAGGCGACTGGAAACGACAGTTCTGAGGCCTGCGCTATTGCCTGCCAAAACTGCGCAGTTTAACTAGTTTTTCCGTCCGGTATGACGTCACACGGTAAAATCGTCCAGTTTAACTGAGTGTGTAGAAGGCGCTAGGCCGTCAGGTCCTGTGATTGGTCACTGAAAAGCCTGCATTCGTTGGATACTTTTTTTTTGGGGTGGGGGAAGTTTGCTGTGTTCTGTGTACGGTATAGCATTTGGGCCTATATTCCTGTTCGCATTTTATGCTACACGTGAACTTGTATTCTGCCTCAGACAGGAGGAAGCGAAAGTGAAAAAGATGATACACCGAAGGCGCCTTCGCGTAATTATGGCAAGCAATTAAATTCAGTTATGGCAAACAATTAATTCAAACAATTGCAACACTTAAAAAAAGGTTAACATAATCGACGGTAACGTAACAACGGTAATCATAGCACAGAACGGAACGAGAATTTACTCCAACAGTTTCGACAAAAACACCCATGTTTAGTTGGTGTTGGCCCTGAAAAGGGCCGTTTTTTATGTTCTGATAATTCCATTAGAGGACTTTATTTCTTCTTCGGGGTTGCTTTCTTTGGCTTTACTGCGGTTTTTGGTCGTGGTACCTTAGGCTTTTTAGTTAGAACTTTAGCAGCTTTCTTGGCCTTAGATGGAGATTTCTTGGGCTTAGCTGGAGATGCTCGCTTCTTCTCAGTTGTCTTGTTTACAGCAGCCTTTTTCGGAGACTTCGCTTTCCCTTTAGCTACGCGCTGCTTCTTTTCTTTCGGGCCCATTGAAGCACCGACCCGGCCGCGAAGTGGAGCAGTAGACACTAAATTCTCAGTCTTGGCAGCAGCTAGTTTGAAGGATCCTGACGCTCCTTTTCCCTCCGTTTGCACCAGTTCTCCCGAAGTTACTGCTGTTTTCAGATATTTCTTGATGAAAGGAGACAGCCTTTCAGCATCAACTTTGTAGTTAGCTGCTATGTATTTCTTTATAGCTTGCAGGGAAGAACCACCTCGTTCTTTCAAACTAGATATTGCGTTAGCGACCATTTCCGACGTACGAGGATGGACTGGTTTCACTCGTAGTTTCTTCCCTGAAGATTTTTTCTTCTGAGGCACTTGAGCCACATTTGCTGCTGCAGGTGTAATTTCCACACTATCCGCCATGACAGCACACTACTACCGTCAAAAGTTAAGCGACGACAAAAAATACAGCTTCGGCCGCGAAGACACGCCTCGAGCCAAGCACACTCTTACCGCACAGAGAAGAGCTGTACAGTTTAGAACCCAGCGAGACACGGACGTGCTTCCTGACGCAATTTGAGATGATTTTTCAATGCTTAAATTTTCTGTTAACGTCGACATTTAGTTCCATAGAATGAAGTAAGTTCTGAGGAACGTTCCTTAACCTCCCAATTCAACTTCAAGTGTTTCCTGCCTGCTACAGAACCCTGTAACTGGAACCACACATTCCCAGTTAGGGTATGACACCTCCCAATTTGTACCCTTCCTAAGGAAAATGTGTTCTCTATACACGCATGCCTGTCCGTAGACATTTAGCTACATCCTTCATCTACGTTTACACAAAGTATTCGTTTCCTTTAACGAATCGGATAACCTTGTATGGGGCATGAATATTGGGCCGCACGGAACAGATTTCGGTACAACGTGGAGTGGTGGATTCCTTTTTCATTTCTTAAAGAATGTCCAATTAATACACATTTACGCCCGTCAAGGCAAAATAATTTGCCAGCGTTACTCTCCAGCGACACTCTCACTTCTGAATGTACCATTTATTCTTGTAATTTAGGTAATATTCCATTTATCCTGCAGTCACCATTACTGTCTCAACCGGAACACGCAATCCCCAAAAAGTAAATCTAAAGTTGCCAGTTATTTCACATTTTTCGGAGTCTATTGAAAGGACGAAATGTGTGATTTGTTGTTGGATATAATATTCGGTCTTCGCTATTAACACAGGGTAAGCTACGTACGTATAACGCAACGTTGTAGTGCGTTCGGGTATTTTCTTTCTTTAGCATACGTTGTCACCTGAGCCATTTGTTTTAATAACCTCTATAGCGAAACGAAAGACGACTGTTAACATTTCTGCCACAGAAACAGAAACATTTCTTCTCTCACGTGTTTTTAATCTTCATATCCCGGTGTCAGCAATACAATACGTCATTAAATCTTCATCCAGAATGTCTCGTGTGTTTACCCAGATTTAAACAAACTTGAATTTTGTCGAAAGATTTTAATGAACCGTTCAAATATAAAATTACAGGAAAGCAGGCCAGCTGAATTAAAAGACAAAAATAAATATATTTTTTTCCAGTCAAACAAAACAATAGTTTGCTTTAATTATCAACCAACAAATGCACTTAGATAAAATCTCGCATTAAAACACTTAAAACAGCTCCGACATGTTTCGATCCTAAGATCATCTTCAGGGAGCTACGCTGTTCCTTGCTAAAGTCAATTTAAAAACACTCACAAAATAATTCCATTATATTGACAGGGTGTTGTGGCAGCATATCTGTAATATAATTTATACTTGTTAAGTATTTGTCAAAACTATTTTGAACTACTATTATATTTACTACCGTTTGCAACAACAGGCGGAGTATGAAGGTAATTTGTGGTACCCACAGAGACAGCGTTTGCTTTACGTCGTTTCTTGTAGCGGGAGTTGTGTTTTTGTATATTGAAACGTGATTCGAAGCCAATGTAAGCAAAAAAAAAAAAGCTTATACTAGCTCTTTATGAAACAGAGAACCTTTACCTTTAACAAAATTAGGTGAAGAGTTTGGTAGCGAGGGCGTGTAAATTTATGGACAAATGGAAACATAGGAAACTTAAGCAGTGACCGGAACATAACGGTAAGTTTTTCTACTCTGTTTAAAAAATTTTGCTCCTTTTCGCTATTTTGAACTAGGCGATACAAGTGAACACCACGTTAAAATGTTTTGATAAAATTATCCCACACTGCGATTTTATAACTAAAATTGGTATGTATGCGGGGGTTTTCTTTGAGTGTACGAATCTGTTGGAGCGGGCTTGACTTTCTACATAACTAGGTATGAATTATTTTAGTTTTGGATATTAATGGCGTATGTGAGAGCGGAGTTTAGAGGTTTATTTTGAATTTTACTTATCGTGGCTGACAAAGCGGTTATTTGGTACAGTGGTAGGTGTGTTTGACCCTCGCATGATGCATGAATTCTTATCAGCATACTCACGCAAATGTTGGAAACTTTCGTGATAAGCCTAGAGTTCCAATCTACATCTACGCATTCAGGTCTCCCCCCATGAGGACGAAAAAGCTTCCGCCAAAGGAGGCAGACAGATTAGAGGCAATTAGTGGCCGGGTGGGGGACAGGTAAACCGCCACTATGATCACCCGTTTATCGGCCATCATGACCTGGATAGCGGTGGCGTCCAGGTGCTCTAAGACTTGGACAGGTACAGCTCGATGATCCATAACGTGGCGGAGCAGTATAGCTGTTCCACCTCGTTCGGTTAACCGGCCGTTGCGGTGGCAAACATAGTTCACCATCCGGAACACTTCACCTGACCTGAGGCGGGTCTCGGTGAGCAGGCATATGTCAATCCCGTATAGTCCAAGGAAATGATCCCGTTCCTCTTTCCTACCCCGGCAACCGTAGGCATTACAGCATGCCAGGGACAAGGCTTTACTTCTCGTCGTCAGCCTAGGCTGTCTTGCCATATTCGCATACGAAGATGACGACAATTTTGAGCATAGCCCGCGAACGAGCTGAACCGAATGCAGGGTTGGAACGGAAGAGAGGAGCCTTTGAGTGATTTCCACACATGCGATTAGGAGGGTTAGTCTGATGATTGGAGACCCCCTCGATGGGTGACTGCGTTAAATGGAGACCGCCGTTTCGTTGGGATGCGGAGCCTGCTCTGGCTTCGCTGCTTTATTCGATTTGGCAACCGGTGCCTGCTTAGTGCGTACCGTATCCTTGGGCGCTATCTTTACAGACTTGCGCTTCATTTGGTGGTTGTCACTAGGTTCCAGGACACATTTTCAGTGATTGGGCCGAGAGTGGCGCCGGGTAGGGTGGTAGCCTTGACAACGCGACCACCATGTACAACGTTGTTCCAGCCTGGTCCTACTCTCTCGTACTTCACAGATGACTCCGTCCTCTATGCCTTGACGGCGGAAGTGCTGTGTGTACCGCGCACATTATTACGTTCGAAAGGAGCCTTCTTAGCAAGTGCCGGTTTTACATCTTTCCACTTCGCACACCCTCGGCAGACGGCTTTGTGTTTTCCTCAACACCTGCAGCGCTTATGCTGCTGCTGTGAGATGGAGCACTCACCTGAGAGTTGAGCCCTCCAAAGGCAATACACTGGGTTGCGTAGCCGCACTATAGCTGCGAGATCTGTCACCGCCTGGAACTGAGTCTCCAGATTGTATGCAAGGGCCTGGGCTTTCCCAGAGTCTGAAAGAGCGATCCCCCCGAGGTGACCAAGGGGGAGATGGAGTAGGAAATCTCATCATCCGCTTGGTCATCCTCCACAGCGATTGGTCTTCAGGATTGAGGAATTCGAGTTTAACGCCGCTCTGGTCGTTCTGTGCTCGTTAGGCGGCGTGTTCGTAACCTCTGATGGCGAACGCCATCGGCTTTCAGAGCGGGGTCCCTGGTGATCTTCCACTGACTCCGCAGATGGATTTCCAGACGTATCTCATCCTGAATGTCAGCCCGTATCGGAGACCGTGGGTCGTCACACGGGCGACAATTGGGAGTAGTTGCTGCCAGAGCCTTCAGAACGGCCTCGGAGAAGTTCTCAAAGTACATGTCGATTGCCATCTCGTCGTGCAATTCCGGATCGAACGGAATTATTTCTTCCAAGTGAGTTTGGAAGTTGGCCCAGTATATGCAACTGAAGTCAGGGCGATCCAGTGGGTGCCGAAAGGAAGAGCGACACGCATTGTCAATGAAGACCGGGAGGTGGTCCGAGAGTAGTGAAGAGCACGAAGTCAGTTACACCGGAAATGAGAGTTTATTGGTCATCACGATGTACAGGACATCGGGAGTAACCGAGGCGTTGTATGGGTTTGTGTTTCGCGAGTCCGGACCAAAGAGTTCTCGTCCGCGTTATCACGTTGGATATCGTTTTATCCCCCCAAAAAATTTTTATTGCATTTGACCGTCATCCCCCTATCTGCCTTTCGCATTACTTCCTTTGACAACCTGACACTATGCTCAGAACATTCTTACAACATGAATGCAAAAATTTCCAAGTCAAGCCAATCCAAAGTGCTAACTGGGTAAATCGACTTGCGCGAATTGCAAGTTGACGTCCCTGTGCCTATTAGCCATTCCTGCGATTGACCGCATAGCTGGGCTCAGTAACAGACATAAAATCTAACAAGGGAATATGCTAACGCTAACGATTTGGAAGTCAGTCTGAGGTCCTTCAATGGTTGTGCCAGTTGCCCTGGTATTAGTATGGGAGGCCTTGGTTGATTGGCTGTTTGGTTTCCGAGACCATACTGGTTCAAAAGCATACTGGTGGTGTGCGGCGTTTGTCAGGCGCTAAGATGAAGCCACCTAGCCTGGGGGTGTGGCGTGCGGTACGTGCCCCGACTTTGCAAACGAATAGGTGTCATTTGCTGAGTCCGAGAGAGCGATTCCCCTGGGGCGACCAGGGGGGAGATTGAGCGGGAACTTTCATCACACGATTGGTCATCTGGATCGTGGGATTAGAGTGTAGCGTAGCATCCTGAATTTCGGCCGGTATCGAAGGCCGTTGGTCGTCACTCGGTCGTCGCTTATGAGTTGACGTTAGCAGAGACTTCAGTGAGGCCCCTGATATGTTCTCAACGCAAATGTCGGTCTCCATCTCGTTGTGCAATTCCGAATCGAAGGGAATTAGTTCTCCCAAGTGAGTTTGGAAGTTGGCCCAGTCAGTGCGCCTGATGCCAGGGCGATTCGGTGGGTGGTGAAAGAATGAACGACACGAAGTGTCAATGCGAAGCGGAAGGTGGTTCTAGCTTAGTTCGGAGCACTAAGTCAGATACATCGGGAATGTGTGTTTTTTTGGTAATCACGATGTCCAGGACATGGGGAGTAACTGAGGGGTTTTATGACTTTGTGGTTTGGGAGTCCGGTCTAAAAATAAGACAGGAGATCTCGTCGGCATAATCAATTAGGGTTTTCTACCGTCTCGTGTTCAGGCACAAGATCCAATCCACGTGTTTGGCGTTGAGTTCTCCAGCCATCACGACTGGCAATCCCCCGCGGAAGGCGGAAAGGCGAAAGGTAAACCGCAATGATTAACAATGGTTTGCCGACCAATGTGACCTGGATGGCAGTGGCCTCCAGGTGGGTAAGGCCCGGAACGAGCATTGAAGTGTGGACTATACCACGGCGGACCAAGATGGCCGTGCCGCCCCCAGCTGACGGTCTGTCTGTGCGGTGGCAGACATAATTGGAAAGCCAGAAGGTTTGATGAAGGTTAATGAACGTCTCATTTAAAAGACAAACATCGGCACCGTGCTGGCTGAGAAAATATCCCTATTAAAGTTTCCTGCCGCGCACTCCATCCGCATTAAAACAGACAATGCGCAGGACTTTTCCCCGCTCTTTCCTCCTGGGGAATGCTGCCATTTTTTGCTACAAAAAGAATTCCGGTCTTCAATGTAGCGCGATGGCGAGCTGCCCCTGTGATGAGGGCAGAGATGGACGCGAGGAGCCGAGTCAGCTGCACACATGCTCTTGCTTGGAGTGGTAGGTGATCGAGGAGATCGGAGATTTCCTCCAGTGGGGTGGTGGGACATTGGGCGGCGACCACAAGCCTGGGTGTTGTGGGTGTGGCGGCCGCGGTTGAGCTCAGTTTTTTGTGGCCTGGCCATCTACGTGTTAGCGGCCACTATAGGCTTCTAGGGTACCCCCATGACCGGCTGAAGAGGGGAATTAAGTTGGTGGGTGGAGTCATCTTAGCCTGGACGACACGCACCCATCGTGCAACGTGATTCCACCCCTCGCAAAGGTCCATCTGCTCGGCAGAGTTATCTGCCCGCTGGGCTTTACGAGCGACAGGTCGGCCTGTTGGGACGCCCTTTCGGCTGCGTTCGGCCTCTTGCTTAGTAAGAGCCGCGTTCGCTACGTTCCAGTTCTCACAGCCACGGTAGTTCGCTGTGTGGTTTCCCCCCGCAACCACAACAGTGAGGCTGTTCCCGCGGGGTACAGCATCCATCGGTGAAGTGGGAGACACCACACGCCACACACCGGGGTGCGTATCCGCAGGTACGCTGCTTGTGGCCGAAGCGGTTGGATTGCTGTGGACTCCACCTTCACCCGCTAGCCGCACATTTCGGTGAGCGATCGCACTTTTGACACCTCGTTCCCTCGCGCCACTGACACAATGTAGTGTGGGGTGGGAGGGCGGTCCGTGGCGGGTCCAGATCGCAGCTGCGTGACTGAACACGAATGTTCAGGAATTCGATATCCTCTCTGGCAACGCTCTCCCCTAACCAGGTTTTTTTTTTTACCAGACATCGCACACAGCGATCCTCTGGGAACGTGAAGCTGCGGAAACTCACACCGTCTTTCCCATCAAGGGACCGCAACGCACTGACCGCGGCTCGCCTGTTGGCAGGCTCCATCGAGTCGCCTGAGCATGCTACCTCGTTGGCTTTGCGCTTGCGCGCGATCTCCCCGAGAGGCTCTGTTCCCGCTTCCAGATGTAGTGCTGTGTCTCCCAGAAGGCACCTCTGGCTTCTTCTTCCTCCGGACCATAGCCAGTCTCATCTCGTTAAGAAGGGTCGGCGACATCTGAAACGTAAAATACCCTTAACAACGGCTAACTCGACCTGCCTCAGCATGACGCTTCGGCAGGAGCACTCCGAAAAAACAGCCTGTCACTCATCTGGTGTGATTCTGCTGAAGACTAAGTGCAGAAACCAGCGCAGTCAATTGCCTGTTTAATCAGTTAAACTAGGCAGGTAGGTGTCTCCATCCTCTCTCCATTCCGGTCACCACCCACACCACTGCTGACTGACCATGTAAGTCGTGTAGCTAGGGTTACCCCCAGATAACGAGTTGTTTCGACCAATTCGATTGGTTCCCCTAAGTGTTATTGGTCTGGGCTGGATGAAGTGCCGTCCGGCACGCGCGAAGATTATCGCGGTACTCTTGGAAGCATTAATGGCGATTCTCATTTCACCTAACCGTCGTTGACTTATGACTCCTGGTAGCTGACAAGCAGCGAAGGCTTGCGGGACTTGGGTAGTATGGCCATGTCGTCCGCGTAGATGGCCAACTTGACGTTGAGGGAGGGTGATGGCATGTTGTTGACACACATACTGAAGAGGACAGGGGAGACAATCCCCACCCCCCGAGCCGTTGCAGCCATCTGCCTAGACGATATGACGTGGACGTATGGAAGGACGCTTCGAACCTCAGACCCCTGAGGTAGGATGAGGTTATTGGACTACATTTTATGGATTATTCTACTTCGTTTGGCCACGCCCTCTATACCTTACCATTAGGCCACGCCCGCAACACTGATGGTACTGGAATTAGTTATAAGAAGGGCCTTTTCAAAACATTTGGTATTATTCAGCTCCCAGCGCTGTGTGAGAGAAGCGAAGCATGGCAGGTCGTGGCAAGGGTGGAAAGGGTCTTGGAAAAAGGTGGTGCGTGATAATATCCAAGGAATTACGAAGTCTGCCATCATACGTTTGGCACGCTGAGGTGGAGTTAAACGTATATCATGCTTGATCTACGAGGAGACGCGTGGTATGCTGAAAGTGTTCTTGGAGAACATCTTTCGGGATGCTGTTACGTACACCGAACATGCTAAACAGAAGACAGTAACTGCCATGGATGTTGTATATGCTCTGAAGAGGCAGGGGCGAACACTACGGTTTTGGAGGTTAATTCATAGTATCGAAAAAGACCCTATTTAGGGCCAAAGTTTTATACAGGAATCATTTTGTTAAAGATAGCTGTTATAAATATTTGTAAAACACAGGTTTTGGCACAGGATGTATTTTCAGCACGAATCCATTTCATTGCCAACGTGAAATGGTTAATACGAGTGGTGAGCCTACTTCGAAAAATTTGTAATTTGATTTCCGTTTTACTACTCGTATGAACTGTTATTGTGTTCCTCGATACCAAGTGTGAGCTGGACCGTTGCTTTTAGTTTAGTTTGATGTTTAACATTACATTTTGCTTGGTCTCGACACATAATTTCAAATCGTTTTTAGTGGGTCATGCGGTTTACAGCAAATTAAGAGTGCACAAGGATTAACGGCGTGGGAGTGTCTATTAACATGATGCAGGTCACTCATGTAGGAAAGATCCTTGGAAGAAGAATGCGTGGGTTAGTTGCGGCCTGATACTTGGAATTCCTTTTGGGGGTCATCGAACTATTATGGCTAACGAATTTCAAAGCCGCACAATCACTAGCGAATTGTACGTTGTTTTAAAACACGCTCATCTAGTTATACAGCAAATTTTGGAGTTGCTAGTGGAAATTGTTTCAAGAGAAGGGAGATGTATACGCATTTGGACAGGCCGGATCACATCGAAGCTGAGACAAGGTTTCAAAAGTAAACTACGGAACTTCGTGTGAATAATCCGCCATTAATCTCAGGAGAAATGTATATATGTACTGTGAAAAGGCTGCAAAGATCAACCAAAATGCCAACATTTGGCAGAGGACTGCTAATTGTCCGTCGCTTTTAGCCATTTGCTCTTATTCGCCTAGTTTCGCTAGGTACGACACATTAAAGATTATGCATGCGCTGTAAGTGATAAGATTCACCCATTACCAAGGACAAATACACCTCTCTTTGGAAATTGATCTGCACTTAAGCAACACGGTGATTTTCCGAGATACTTTATTAACCATCTCGGAAGTGTCTGTATACAGAGCAGAGAGAAAGAAAGCTTATATGTAACTACGTACAACAGACAAGGACAGTAACAAGCCCCGCCTCTCATGCCAGAGAGCGCGTGAAGACACAATATCGGTAAATAGTATAAAATGTGTTCCGCGAGTCCCAGGGGAAGGAAAAAACAGTGGCAACGGTATATCTAACATAGGAGGAAGCTCTCTCAATCCATGACGTTGAAAACCTGCTTTTAAAAGCTACCTGGGTACAGCACTGCATGGCCTACGCAGCTTCATTTTATACATAACTTCGGTGTGACGTGTTCAATGGTGAAATGAATAGAAATGTTTACGATATGCAGAGTTGAAGTTGGTCCCACGTGTCTAGGGCTTCAATGAACGTTTATTCATGGACAATCGAGTCGTGGGATATAGGGACCTCTTTAGCCGTTATTTGTAGAAATCCCACGTGATCATATCCGTACGTACAACGCAGGTGAGATCATACTGTTGGAGGAATAATTCATGGCTTTCACTAAAGCGTGCGGATGAAATTCACACTTTGCATGTATATTGCATGGTAGACACGTAAAGAAAAATTAAAAACAAAGGCCAGAATCTTACTCCAGGAAACAGTTGCTTCTAAGAATGTATTTAAGATGCAAATTTCAAATGCCGGAGTAATATTACACAAGTCTTACTTTACCCAAGAAAAACTAGAAACATATGAATGAAAACAAATGTTACAGTAGTTCAAAACGCCCTACGTGACCGCTAATCACGATTCTAACCCAAATACATCATACAAAACGACTCCTTTTGAAACATGGGGCCCTGATAAGGGCCTTTAATGAGCCTCTGCGCCTTAAGCTTTCTTCTCAGTCTTCTTAGGTAGCAAAACAGCTTGGATGTTTGGCAGCACACCACCTTGAGCAATGGTCACACCTGACAACAATTTGTTCAACTCCTCGTCGTTACGTATGGCCAATTGCAAATGACGTGGAATGATCCTAGTCTTCTTGTTATCTCGAGCAGCGTTTCCAGCTAATTCCAGCACCTCAGCTGCAAGATACTCCATTACAGCTGCTAAATATACAGGAGCGCCAGCACCCACACGCTCAGCATAATTACCCTTTCGGAGCAATCTGTGAATACGACCAACAGGGAACTGAAGACCAGTCCTACTAGAGCGAGACTTAGATTTACCCTTCACTTTACCCCCTTTTCCGCGCCCTGACATTCTGCTAAGAACTCCCTTACAACCAGAACAATGATTTCCCCTAACATGGTTTTAACAGGTACCATGTCTAACAAAGTCTAGCCAGAATGAAAGACCTAATATGCTGTAGGATACGTGCGATTGTGTATCAGGATGCCGCTCATAAAATTAATACGTTTGGTTGTGTAAGTGTTCTGTACTTGTAGTTGTAATAATGCCGCCTAAGACGTCAGGTAAAGCTGCTAAAAAAGCGGGTAAAGCGCAGAAGAATATTTCAAAGACTGACAAGAAAAAGAAGCGTAAAAGGAAGGAGAGCTATGCTATTTACATCTATAAGGTTCTGAAGCAAGTCCATCCCGACACAGGAATCAGTTCAAAAGCTATGAGCATCATGAACAGTTTCGTCAATGACATTTTCGAACGCAATGCTGCTGAAGCTTCGAGATTGGCCCATTACAACAAAAGATCCACCATCACTAGTCGGGAAATTCAGACTGCAGTGCGACTACTTTTGCCGGGTGAACTGGCAAAACACGCTGTCAGCGAAGGCACGAAGGCGGTGACCAAGTACACTAGTTCCAAATAAACTATCTCATTTGGTGGTACCAAACGGCCCTTATCAGGGCCCCATTATTCTCAGAAGTAATTTTGTTGTGGCATTGTAGGTGCAACGTAATTCCCGTATGTTTGTACCTTCAAATTGCTAGATCTATTGTACGAATGAAGCGTGCTCGGCTGAACTACCGTTCATAATATATTAAGTTTACAAGTCTAATTTTAAATTTCTGGAATTGGAAAACCTTAAACGCCCTTGAAATATACTGGACGATATCAGTCCATAGAATATTAGGGAAGACGGAATAAGGTCTGAAAAACGAAGCGGTTGGTTTTGTTTAACTTTTAGAATTAGTACTTTAGTTTGCGTACTTTACCCCTTATTGCGGGGATAGTTTCAAATTTGGCTTTTTGTAATTTGAACCCAAATTGGTACTGCCGGTCGAGCCGAGGGCCTGCAGGCTGTGCCCCAAATTTGCATCATGTCTTATAACAGGGATATCGCGGAAAACATTATTTGTAACTGAAAAGCGCACGATTTGCTTTCTATTAAATCCTCGGAATTTATACTGAACTGTCGTGAATCGTGAAAGTATTGTCAGTCTCCAACACTAAAGGGCACGTCCGGATTGCGCATATTCATTTTAATTGGTGTTCTACTACAAACAACAAATCTACTTTCAGGCGTATTCACTAATCACTGTCCCACCAATATTTCTATCAGTGATAACTCACGCTTTGCTTAAAATGAAGCAGGTAAATCAGGAGATATAAACCCAGTCTTAATCGAATCCAAGTCATGAACTACGTACTGATACACTGGACATTGTTAAATATTTAGCGTGTTGACAACGGAAGGAGGGGTGGTAAACGGTACAGAGCAGTAAGATAGTGTGGGCACGTACTGTATACGAGCGCCCGAAGAAAACAGGACTGGAGATTATTGTCATAATATTGTCAATTGTAGTGGAAATAAAAAAATTCATTATTACAATTATGTAGAGTCAAATGTGCCCTGTCTGCGTGTCTGGCTGTTGACAATGTAAATAATATGCTTTTGTTGTTAGTGAAATAAATCTGAACAGCAGTTTCCACTGTAAAACCATTTTTCCTCTACCCCTCACAAAGACGCACGTCACTGTTGAACACATAACAGTAGGCAATTCTAATCGCCCCTTTAGTGTACTTCGCAGTAATTTAAATTTCAGTAATGGTTTCCGGTGTGAGATTTGCTTCCACCAATTTGAATCTGGTACATAAACATTTCTGTAGAATCAACGTATTTCTAATTCTGTACATGCAGTTCATTTTAGTGTACTACATTGACAGTAACTGAACTGTATGACCAATATTTTCATGAAAATATTTTATTTGGTACATAAATTTTGTGTCATGTTACTCTAACACTGATACTCCTTATTGGGTTACTTAATCTTTTCTCTCATGAACCGTGGAGTAGACAAAAGCAACCTTACGTACATTGAAAGTCACAATTGCCAAATTAAATAATAGTTCCTATGAATAGCATTTTTTGTGGTTCTATTACAGTAACAGTTGCTGATTTGGTACTGATGGCAGTTTTGTCCGTAATAAATGTATGTTCAGTGAATTGATTTATATCAAAAGGAATACTATATAATTATATAGGAAATGTGGGCAGTATTTGGTGACTGTGAATATTGTTTTCATACTGAAGTCACTAGATTCACAGTTTCCTGTATTTAACAGAGCACAAGACACGTGTAGCTGGAAACTGTTACAAGAGACAGTCCTGAAATACACAATACATTCCAGACTGGAGACACGATCATCTGTCGCAGACATTTTGAATTTATTTTCTCTTGTAGGCACAATGTTACAGGCTGTGTTAGCAACACACACAGATTCAGAGATAAATATTAATTCAAAAACATGGGTGGGACGACTTCAAAACAGATTATTAATCTGAAACATGTGCAATAAGAGTCAAGTTACTTCAAACTTTCAACACGTAAGTAAACACAATGCAGAGTTCATGGTTGTGATGGAGGAAAAGACCTGTTTTAAATTACAAAGTAATATTTCATTAGCCATACACACTTACTTAGTTACTGCATGGAACAGAGTCCTTCAATCTAATCGGTTTTCAGCCAGTCAAGAAACTTCCCTCATATTATGGAACCCGGAGGTTCATTAACTGTCTCCATCCTAAGCCATCTTGATTCAGTCCGTAACCGCAAATCAATTCCTGATTATCCTCCCATCTACGCCTGGGTCTCCCAAGTGGTCCACTTCCCTCAGCTTTCCCCAACAAAATCCTGTATTCGCATCACCTCCCCCAAGCGCGCTACATTTCCAGCCCATCTCATTCGTCTCTTTTTTATCACACAAACAATATTGCGTGAGCAGTACAGATCATTAATCTCCTTACTGTGTAGTGATCTCCACTCCCTTGTTACCTCGTCCCTCTTAGAACCAAACATTATCTTCAGCACCCTATTCTCAAACACCCTCGTCCTACGTTCCTCCCTCAGTGTGAACGAAGAACTTTCAAACCCACACAAAACAGGAAAACTTATAGTTCTGTATTTCTCAATATTTAAGTTTTTGTATAGCAAACTGGAAGACAAAATAATTTGTACCGAATGATAGCAAGCATCCCGTGACTTTAACCCGCTCTTAATTTCTTTCTGAACGGAATTTTGATTTGTTACGGTTGTTCCTGAATAATTGAACTCTTCAAACCGCCGCCATTTAACACTTCGGCTTGGAGAGCGGAATCAGGTGACCTGCAAACAGCCAACCAACCATAGCTTATCCCGCACATATTTAGTCCAGGGCAACCATGCCCTAGTCATTGGCATGTCCAGTCAAAGCCCTCAACCTGACAAATTCCTTAGCGTAAGCATTTTCCCTGTTACAGTGCCCAGCGATGCAGTCGAAAGCAGGAATGGCTAACTGACAAAGCGGAAGGAGACTTGCGCTTGGAGCATGTCTCCGCCCCTAGTTAACACTGCCTTGGCAATGCCGACCGGAAACGGGGCAGTAGGTCGTCACGATAAATACTGGTTTAGACAAAACTAATTACTCCTTTGCATACCAATTGTTGGCCCTGAAAAGGGCCGATTTTGTCGCAATGCGACCTTCGCGATATTTACTTCTTTTTTGGGCTTGCCTTCTTCGGTGCCTTTGTCTTCGGTCGTGGTGCTTTCGGTTTCTTAGTGGGAACCTTCGTTGCTTTCTTAACCTTGGAGGGAGACTTCTTAGCAGCAGCAGGCGAAGCGCGCTTCTTCTTCTCTACAGATTTCACAGCTGCTTTTTTCGGCGCCTTGGCTTTCTTCGCTTTAGCTGCACTTTGCCTCTTCACTTTCGGTGCAGATGCAGCGCGTCCACGAGTTGGCGCAGTTGGAACCACGGCTTTTTCGGTCTTAGCAGCTGCCAACTTGAAGGATCCAGAGGCTCCCTTGCCTTTTGTCTGCACCAACTCTCCAGAAGCCACAGCAGTTTTCAAATACTTCTTGATGAACGGTGACAACTTTTCAGAATCAACCTTGTAATTAGCAGCAATATACTTTTTTATTGCCTGAAAAGAAGAGCCGCCTCGTTCTTTCAAACTCTTTATGGCATTCACCACCATCTCTGATGTACGCGGATGAACAGGCTTAGTTCGTGGTTTTTTTGTCGCAGATTTCGTCTTCTTTGGTACGACCTGCGCCGGGCTAGATGCAGCAGGAGTCGCGTCAGTTGAGTCTGCCATTTCCACAAGCACCGTACAAGCACACAATGTAACGAATAGCTACTCACAGCCTGTCAGCGCCCTCCAATCGAATTGAAGAGGACCGCGCAGGGAACAGCCTTACAGTTTCCAACCTAACGAGACACCGACGTGCTTCCTCGCACAAGTTAAGATCGCATTTTTATGCTCCAGGAGATTCTCATCTGTTCTGATTTGTTCCAATAGCTAAAGTAATGCTTGAGGAACATTCCTAAACCTTAAAATTTATCTCCAACTGACTTGTGCCTACTATAGACCACTCCAAATTGAAATGTGCGTTCGCAGCCAGGTTATGAGATGTCATAATTTGAATCTGTCCTAGGGCAATAGGGCTCTTCATACGCTGATCCCTGACTGGTGCCAGTTAGACTATATCTTCGCCCATGCTGACACAAAGTATCCTGTTTCTGCGACAAGAAATGGAACCTCGAACGAGGAGTGAATATTGAGCAACACGGAACACCGTTAGTTACACGGACTGGGGTGCAAATTTTGCATGCTTTTTTGTACAATGTCCTTCCATTAAAAGTTGCACTTATTTGTTTTGTAGTTCACGAACCGGTGTTGAATTATTTACAATAGTGCTTATCAGATTAAACCAATTTAAGACTGTTATCCCTTCACTTCACATCTTCTACACAGTCATGTCCACACACTACGACATTATGAGTGACAGGTAGTTATGAATTTATAAATGTTCTGCCCAGATACTTAAATTTATGTACTTTAAACAACAAAAAGTAGAAATTTGTGTGCATTACACGATTTATAATTCATAATAATTAACCGGAGGATTTGGATCCAAAAGCTCGCCTTGTCATGTTGCCATAGTAGTTTATGTATTTATATTTTGTCCTCACTTTATTGCACCCACAGAGCTGTTACAGGAATCTGTTGCCCAATTTTTGTTCACAAGCTTGGGTTATTCTGTGTTCTATGTAGGGATATATGCGTGAAATTATTATGACAGTCTTATCTTCTGGACACAATATTTACACTCGTTCATCGTTTCATCATTTTTCGCTTTATTATTACCTCCGTCAGAGCACTCCCTTATGC
>Ga0136643_10004072_pt1 | contig 19990 bp, 7 predicted proteins | sample TergutLab28metaG_FD_96883 | JGI IMG/M metagenome (GOLD analysis project Ga0136643, IMG submission 96883) | Labiotermes labralis P1 segment gut microbial communities from Petit-Saut dam, French Guiana - Lab288 P1 (version 3) (version 3) | ecosystem: Host-associated > Arthropoda: Insects >...
GCACTGACCCACAGAAGAAATACGAAGTTCCTTATTTCTTGCTTTTCATTTCGTCCTCTTTTCAGACGCCAAGACTAGTGTGTGAGTGTGTGTGTGTGTGTGTGTGTGTGTGTGTGTGTAGGAAACGCAGTGGAATGCTCTGGAATCTCATGATTTCATTCAGCTTCAAAAGTCATAGACGATAATTGGTTCTTGCTAATATACCATTTTGATGCTTCTGAAAAACTGATAACCCCTTTATATCACCAAAATTAAATGTGTCCTCAAATAGATCTAAAACATTTATCCGTCTAAAACACAGAAGTTAAGAATTTGGATCGCTCATCCATGTACTTCACACTTTCGTCCATTGATAATTTGCATAACTCATTTGAACTCGCATTCTTTTACTGAAAGAGGTTTCTGACCGCTGAAGAGTGTCACCAGGGACGTGATGCAGTACGGCCTGTTAAAAAAAAAAGTACCAATGTTTCGGAGAAACTTAATACCCCCACATTTAAGACTGTCCCTAACGCAATAAATACTGTACATACAACGTATGGAGATGACGTGTGATTCTTGTACTGCTTCACATATCAACCGTGAGATACATAACAATGTGTCAAACATAAGGTACAGATATGAATGCAGATTGTATGACTTTCGCAAGTGACTGAAACGAACCAAAATTAAACCCCGGATAATGTAAATAGCTGTCAATACATCCGTTTTGGTGAGCAGGTGACTAGCTAAAGTGACAAACACGTGGCCGGAAACACGAACACACGACATGTGCCTTACGCAGTATTATTTACCCTTAGCACTGGTGCCTGACGTACTGTGTTTAGTAACTGTTCGGCGCACACACATCTTTACTATTTACGTTTGATATATGACGTATCGTTACCGGCATCTGACTATGACGTATCGTTACCGGTATCTGACATACGACATATCGTTACCGGTATCTGACATATGACGTATCATCACCGGTATATGACATATGACGTGTCGTTACCTGTATATGTTACATGACGTATCGCTACCCGTATGACATATGACGTATCGTTACCGGTATCTGACATATGACGTATCGTTATCGGCATCTGACATATGACGTATCGTTACCCCTATCTGACATGACGTATCCATTCTATTATTGTCAGTTCTATTACATATGTAGTGGGTGCGTTTCACATATAAGCCTAACGCACATCCTCACTGTTTATGTCTCACATATCGCCCCCATTTCTACTATCAGTGGTCCTTATGGACGCCTGATACATCGTCTATCATTTCTCATTTGCCTGATTATCACGCACAAAGCCTACGTCTCACAAGCTATATGATATGAACAACGCCTGATATGTCTCTGCGCCTTACAGTTAATAGGCAGTAAGAACCAATGTAATGAGCAGCAATCTCTCGTAACACGACTGCTCTTATCAGCGTAACCGTTTCAGGATTTATGTGCCACTTGCTGCTCCATGTTTATTGCCTGGCTGCAGTATGCTCACTCCTTTATCGAACACTTAACAGCCGCGCGTGCCCTGCTCTGCCAAGCCACGAGTCGTCGTCAATCATTTGCTTTCAGATAAACTGTTCTAGCACTTCAATTTCCAGTTCATGCTCGATGAAAGGGATGGGCCTACTGAAATGTATCACATCGTTTCATCAAATCATCATCCACATCATCATCGACAACGTTAAACACCAACACATGTCCAACAACAAAACGTAGCGAGTAAGTTTTATACAGCTGTGACAATGGAGGTTTTTGGGATGTGAGACTAGGGCCGGCAGATGTGAAGTGTGGTTATTGAATAACGAGACTGCGCGCGCAGCTCCTGACCTGGTCCGTTGATAACAAAAGTATGAGTGCGAACTTACCACCACTCAACCTTCCCACTGGTGTGCCAAAAAACGCTATCTTAAGTTGACGCAGTTTCGAGTAATATTGTTTCGAAACTGATCAACAATAGATATCCGGAGAAATTGAAAGATCTGCAACCGATACCTTCAATTTGTTACGTGACGTGTATGACGAGACTTAAAACACTCTGACAAAATTAGTTCAAATGATATTTCCAGGCCTTGCATGGAGCCGCGTGTAGCTTCCGATGGAAATTACTGTGACGAAATAATGTGTAGATACAGTAAGTTTATGAATAAAATAATCCTGCTAAGCCAATCTCTTTACATAACAGCCACATTCAGTGTGTACCGACAAGTCAGAAGTACCTGATAATGGAGGAAGCAGGTTCCTTTGAAACGTCGGCATATATCTTTCAGATTACAAGTGGTAACATTCCACAAAACAAAACCACCACCGCGTACATTGCCTCCATAAGCACTGCCATACAATCCGTCATTACCACCACCATCACCGATTCTGTTACACTTGAACTGTGGTGTGCCACTTGGAATCGCGTTTTGATGAAGTTAGTCTTTCGATTTTACTCATTATCTGTCTACGAATTCCGAAACAGCGCCTTCAAATAAGCCATTATTCTATCAACATGAAATTACCAATCTCCACCTTCCCATTACTGTCCAGCTTATTACGCCTATCATATTAAAGAATTCACTTTATGTACGATTTTAAGTTCATTTGACGGCAAGTCGTGGTGCAGTGCAAGGACGGCTGGCTTCGTAGAATATACAGTTTCATGGAACAGAATCATTCTTGAATCGATTAGATAGTCGAGAAATTGCTCTCGCTTTATGGAACCCGACGGTGCAGAACCGTGTTCACAGTGCCTGTGAGAGAGGTAGTTAATCCTTTCCACAACCTTAAATTACAGCTATTTTAAATCCAGCTTAACAGAAACGTCACATCTATACCTTTTGCCCAGTCCTCTACATTTTGCAGCTATAAATTCATTACAAGGCTTGGTACATGCCTCTTTCATCAAACCGTCCTTCATTTCTTTACTATAATCATATTCGCTAAATATTTCAAATTATGAAGCTCCTAATTTTGTAATTTTCTCCATCTTTAGTTACTTTCTACTTCACAGATCCGATATCGCGACATCACTCAACGCACCTCATGTGACGGTTACGTTGGCCCTGCACTCACACACTGTTTACCTCATTATGACAGACAAAAATTAAACAGTAAACGGCATCTTCACTTTACAATTAATGAATAATAATAATAATAATAATAAATATTTAATGCCAGGTTTTGCTAGTTCCTTCCCTTACATCCAGCTATTACAAATACAACGCGATCGGCGAATGTTACGCTCGTAAGTATACTAGCGACAGTGAATGTATATCCATACCTGCGTTGTACTGTGGTCCATCAGTCAAAACCTTAATGAACTATTGCACGACTTCAACAAAAGAGGATTCCAGCCGCAAAGCACACCGCAACCAAATGGCAACAGAAGAAAAATAAACTGCGTCAGTTGTATCGTAGAGCGGAAATAAAATTATCCCTCCTCTTAATTAGCAAGATCAAAACTTACGGACATACATACTGACATACATGTACAGTATCTGTGACTAAAAATTAAATTTCACTCTACGGAAAAGCAAATGAAAGATTATGCCCAACAGCAAACAAATATTTTAATCGAGTATACCTATTTTTCGCAATGGATACTGATTAAATGACTATAAAGTCAAATTCTTGGTATACTTTATGAGTGACGCTTTTTTAGCTTGTATGTCTGTGATCCACTGAAATTATATCGGCTGAAAACCATTTAAATAAAATGTAAGATCGAGTTGATTATCTGGCAGTACATTATTTCCAATTAACCCGAATGCGTTTACAAAAGCGAACTATCATTAGTGACAAAATTACTACGACATGAGAATATTTCTATCAGGATTCTGGGAGAACCGCTATCGTTCTCAGAACCCTGTTTCTTACTCGGAACCACATTCCGTGTTTGGAAAAAGCTTTAATATAAGAACCCATGTTGTACTTTAGAAGCCTGTTTCTTCTTCGAAGTCCTGCTTCTTATTTAGGGCTTCGTTTCTGCTTCAGAACACTGTTACTTCTTCGGAAAATACTAATGACCAGGGTAAGTCAGCCTGCCGCTCTCTGACTCATTCACACAAATAACATAAACAACAAGAGGCATGCCTGAAAGTCATTATGAATAATGTCATGCAAGTTACCTCATTTTCTAATAGTTTAAATTCCCCATATTAACAGTGCAAACATATAGAACTGCGAACTTGTGAAGGAAGCGCACAATAAGATGTCATTCGACCACAACACGCCGCCAACGGCATTCCACTGAAGGAAAGACAGCACTCTGCGTTCATAAATTGCGAAAAATATATAACATTATTGGAGTACTTCTCTTTAGGAAAACTAGAAAAAGAAACATGACGGTACTGCACAGTGTTCTTTGTGGTGAAACTTAAGAAACAGGGCACACAGATTGTGTTCATAGTGACATTCGGACAGCGAAAAGAATTAAGTACCTAAACCAATAAACTCAAGAATACAGTATCCTTCCTTGGTCAAGAAATACCCACACAAAGAAGAGTGGGTTCAAAAAGCTCACCATTTGGACGATATTACGCGTAAATTCATATCTAGTCTGCATTCTGGGCCGGAGTCTTGCAGCGGGGTTTTGTGATCACGGACATGACATTTATAAGCTCCACAAAAGGCCAGGATTAACTTGAGGAACTGATCGACTCTAATCTTCTCATATACTCTGTTCTTTGTAACTGGTTTCACTTTGTAGTTTCCTCCACCTCCTACTATATTTCATTCCGGTCCAATTACTTTCCATAGCACTGCAACTACTTTCCATAGCACTGCCTTTCCTTACACACCCGTTCTTAATTTGTGTGAAGTACTCTTTCTGACTACATTCGCATCTATTTCTCTGTGTCTCTCTTTCTCTCTCTCAATTGCGATCTTCTTCGGGTGCAAGAATAAGTGAGACTAACAAGAGGAAAGGCTGGCAGTGTGTTAGCAGCTCAGCTATTTCAGCGTGCATTCTCAGCTGTTACTCCATCCAATCCGACTGGGAGTTCAGAAATAATCTCTCACGAACAGCCATCCAGCCGCACAACTTCGAGTTTTGTCCTTTCAGATCTTCAACCCTTAAATTCGCAGCCTCGGGTCGTGAAACCTATGCATTTGAATAATGTGTCATCCAAAATCGTGGAAAATTGGTCAGTAATCCTGCTGGTATAAGGGTGGTCCCGGATTGGCCTCTCGATAGACAGAAGATGTCATGACGGAGACGCTTCTTGGCTTATCAGTTAACTCAGGCGCATTCTGGGTCAGTAATGCATGTCGCTCCACAATCAGTCCCTCCCGATTGTTTCCAATTCGTCATTCAACTATAACCTTGTGACGATGCACACCCACTGCAGTTTAAAATGTATCACTAAGTAGCTCGAGAATTAATCACTGACGTGGTGCACGAATATCCAAGACTATTATGCCTCTAAAGATTCTATGGATTGTTTTTAACAACGTCCAGTGCCGAAGACATAAATATATGCATGTTATAAAAACATACAAAATTATATGAAATATAACTAGTGCCAACCTATGAAACGTCGTAAATGCATCATTCTTATTCTTACAACGGACAATGTTCAAGAATAACTCCTATTAGAAAATGGCAAATTCTTAAGAGTTTATAATGCTAAATTTCTTGAACATTACAGCAATGTGCGATTTCACGTCCTGTCCCTGCGCAAACTACTTTCATTCAAAAATATGTGGCCACAACTGTTGTGGGTAACATTTTGAAGAGGTTGTCAAACATATAAGGAGTTCAGAATAAGCAAAAGGAAAGATTTCCCAGGCTACCCTATGTAGGACATGTAGTGGACAAGGTCGCAGTGTGACGTGTTTTTAATCGGGGCAGACCCAAGCTAATTTCTCCTTCCAGCATCACTCCACAAATGCTTCGTACTCATTCACTTATTTACCACCGACAATTGACAGCATCGTTAAATGACATATGAAAAAAATAGCAAACCTTTAACTGAACTGTGCAGCACCTTGAATGTAATTCCTTCTGTATTCTTATACAATTCACGAAAATATGCAATGGTCACGCTTGAAGGTCGCGGTTTTAGAGTATACAGCATAGCAGGCTACATTTATTGGTGTTTGTCTCCTGTCAGTAATAGGCGTGTAGGCGTACAAGCAAGAAATGAGAAATCCAAAATAGCACAGTACTTATTTTGGGACTCTTCTCTAAATTTGTATATCCGAACATTTTGCTTAATAACACAGACTTACAGTCAACAACGGTCACTCGCTAATTTAACACATTTTGGTATTCCTCACCTTTGCATACCGCCTACCCAGAATTAAGTACATTATTTCTCTACATCGTCAAACTTACGAAGTCTGTGTCAGTATCTATGGCAAGCTGTTGCGAACAAGTTGACCATCTCGACATTAAACAGATGATTCTTTACAGTCTTGAAAGAGACGAATTTTTTCGGCATAGATGGGGAAGGTGAAATATACCCATGTGTTAAAGACGTGCCACAAATCTTGGAGCTAAGAGTGATATTGATTCCTAAACTATCTGTAGTATCCGTTCCGAATGAAAAATGATGGCTACTCTTAAGCCAATTTCAGTACATTCTCCAGCTCTGAAAGCTAAGAACACTTCAAGTAAAACGCAAGTTGAAACAAAACAGAACAGGGTCAGCAGTGCAGTACACATTACAACCAGATAAATAATGTTCTTCTAACCGAAACATAATTTCCTTTTTTCCTTACATAGAAAGCTACATTAAACCACTAAAATTACATAATTCATTTCTGTCTCTCCGTACGTGTTCATTCATCACAACTAAGGGCGTTTGTCAAGTTTCCACTGCAAAAGAGTTTGCGAACTCCGTGAGTGGAATAAATATACTATCCAGTCACTTTACCGGAGCACAGTCTTAAAAAAAAAAGTGGCTGCCTTACCCACTTGTTAATCGGAAAGTACCAGGTTCTTTTACCTGCCCGGAGAAGGGCAATTTCAGACATTTTCGTGTTCTGTCTAGGTCCCTTAATACTAATGACCGTCCATCAGTTTGTGCTGTTCAAATGAGGCAGAGAGCACGCAGTTATTGTAATTACACCGTATTCAGTTATTTTTCACAAACTCAAGTCTGCTTGGCAAAAAGCATTCCAGGCGTCGCTTCTTGCCAGATTTTTCTGTTTACAGTTAATGCCATTCGACAGCAAACAAAAAACGTCTTAGGAAAATAGGTACTGTATCATGAAATTCTAAAATACAACACTCATTTACCACCAATAAATATTTTCTTACTTATTTCCGCCTTTTCGAGAGTAGTGAATAACGAAAATTCCAAACCAAAAACTTACATGCATTAAAAACAATGCTTATAATGTACGTAACTTACACATGCAGCAGGTCAAGCCGACAAACGCTATAGGTCATTGATATTAAAAATATATTTCTGAGTAAACAATGAGTTCACATTCGGCTACATTAGTACATGTCGAAATAATGTTGTGTTCTTTTTCGATCTCTTCAGTGATAAAGACTTTACTGTTTGCCGGACATGTAGGCCTACATGGGCTACCCCACTTCCGTCCCATGTCTATGACAATAACTACAATGTCTACTGAAGCAGAGTATTGAATAATAATTTTGCGATCCTTTCTGCGCAAATCGCCATGTTTGTTTCAGTTCTCAATACGGTACCCAGTAAAACTTTACCTTATGGTGGGTACTAATACCCCTGCTGCTCACACGACGCTCTAACGTAAGTATACGTTTAGGCGATAGATGTTTGCATTTGCTGTACCCAGTATTTGGAAGTGGGCTAATGCTAACTTTGTTATGTAGAATAGATGAAACGGACTCAGTTCTCACGTCACTTCTCCTAATCCTTCGAACAGTGCTACATGCTACCTGGAACGGAGAGGGTCTAGTAACATACCGAAGGGGGTACTGACCAGAATGACATAATACAATGCAGCGTCATACCCAAACCAATCGCTATGACAGAGGTATCTGATACAGATTCATTCTGACACATCTCTCAGAAAAGAGAAGGCCACTTCCATTCTTCTTCACTTTCTTCTGTACACCGACATACGAAACCAACGCAAGACGCTGAATACTTAAACCGCGTAAGAAGCCACTAAATTTATAATTTATTCTCCGTCACTTACAGAGACGAAGTGAGGGAGGGCTTCTGTGAGATGGAGAATGGGAAGGATTTTTCTCAAAATAAACCAGGCCAATGGAAACTTCGCTAGGTGATAATGATGACGACTGTCACTTCCATCACATCGTAATACAAATGGATGTGGAACCTCCATCAAATGCGAGCAGGCCAACATACATTGAGTGGATACTTTGCTTGAAGATGAGATTTTAGAACAGCTCTTTTCCTTTGCTAATTTACAAGCATTTCTGAGTTTTGCGCTTGCAGTGATGATCATCACTTTGCCCGTACACTGTTGTCAAACTGGATTCATAAGAAACCGGTGAACAACAACGCCAACAGCTCTCAACATGAATATGATGTTAAGGAAGGATCCTGGACAGCGTAGTCGGTATAGTCCCTAAGCTATGGGCTGGACGACCGAGGAATCGTGTTTCCATTCCCGGTACATGCAAGTGATCCCTCTTCTTTCCGATGCGTCCACCCAGCCTTCTACACAATGGGTACCAGGATCTCCTTTCCCAGGGGTTAAGGAACCGGAGCGCGAAGCTAACCACTCCCCCCCACCTAATGCTGAGGTGGACTGCACAGAGACATCTTTATCTTTACCTTTGTAATGATTTCGAAAAGGTAAGCAAATAAGAATACCATCACATGCATGGGTTCAAATAAGGGAAGAGAATTTAATCTCAAAACCCCATTATCATCTTGAAAAGCCATTCTCCTTTTTTCAGCACAGGATGAGGGAAATACATTAAGGATATAAGTAACAGAACGCAATAATACTGCTTCTGACAAGGTTTACGTTCCGTATGTTTGCATTACTTAATTAACATTATATAAAACGCCCCAGGGTTTTTATTCCGGCCAGCGCAAGATATTGTGATTTTTCTGCTCTCCACAACGTCCCGATCGGCCCTGGCCTCCATCCACCCCGTACATAATGGGTACCAGGGTTCCTTCCCATGGGAAAACGGCTGGAGAGTGAGGCCGACCATTCAACTCCATTAAGTGCCGAGGTTAAGAATGAGTGGAGCTAAACCTCTACTTCCCCTATACGCCTTCCTGCCATGTACATGAAAAACTTTACCTCTTGAAGGTCTCCAGTGCTGTTTATAACTATATTTATAAGTCATCAAACTAATCCTTAATACTCCCGAGAAAATCTACACAGGCTATGTACGACAATATTTCACCTCCCTCCACTCTTATGCTGAAGCAAGCTGCTGTAACAATTACACGCACTCACTGTAGCATGCGGACAGATTACGTTCCACAACCTATGTGGAATAAGCCACATGATAAAATGCGATAAAGCAACTCACGCAGAGTTTAGGTTTTAGAAGTGTCTGGACCATTCGGATAGTCGAAATGATGCGAGTGGTTGGTTGAGAAGGCTTTTGTTTAAGTTAACCACAGTAGTTTGGCCAGAGCTGTTGACTGATTGGTTGACGGTTAGGTCGCATGGAGTGAATGATAAGTGAGGTCGGTCTTTCTCTTCGAACAGATTATGGCTCTGTTCTGCAACTTACATGCTTGAATTGACTGTCAAGTAATGGCTTACCGCCTACACGAATTTGTGAAATTAGGCTAGTTTGTTCGAAGTCTAATTTGTTTGATGGTTGGTTGACTCCTAGGTTACATTAATTCAGAGTAATTATCGTGAAAATGGGAAGAGCTGAAAATAAACTACAGAATATTACTTCACCTGTTATCTGGGCATTGGTCTAAAATGAATCGATATTTCAAAGACGTTTCGAAAACACATAATTCAGGCGCATTATGGTTGAGTCACACTGCTCAGGAAGGAAGTCTCACCCACCAATCACAGCAGACTGAGGCTAAATTGAATTGATCTACTGAGTGAACCACATGACATCCCTTTCGTTACAGTACTACTAAACTAAATCTGCACAAGGGGAATGAAACGTCAATGTCCCTTACTTCAGGTCATTGAAAGGATCTTCGCAAAACAGATGAAAATGAACTGAGTGGAAGTAACAAATTTTAAATCAAGCAAAATGTACTGTTTAGGAAAAAGGAGAAGGAAAGGGCATAAAATAAATGGTTACATAAATAAATTTATTGGCTGGATAAACACTTTTAACAACTTTTCACGGATGACAAGAATACTTCAAGACAGGCAAGCTATGTATACTGGTACTGCTGACAAACTGCCAGCGACGAGATCGAATAACGATATAATCAGAAATCGACAGGAACGAGGAACATGTCAGTCTCCTTAAAGTCGATAGCCAATTACGGATCAAGTGGAAAGAGAAGTACAGGGCACACAAAAAGTGGACAAATCAGCTGGGAAGGAACAGAAAAAAAGACCTTGCTCATTCTGCTGTAAAAGAAAAATGCAAGGAAGAAGAGCAGAAATTACGGTAGAGAAGAAAAAGGTGGTGGAAGGGAAGGAACACACAAAGAATTTGTTAGAAGCGGAAACGGATTTTATATTTGGCTTTACACTAAAATCTGTCTGGCGAAATTAATTTTGGTTCTGTCGACTCAATCTAATCCCTTTTTTCCATCAATAGCAAATCAAATTTCATTTGCTTACGCAACAAATTTAGCGAAAATGACAAAATATACATGCCATTTAGATCTACAAACTTTGTTCCAGTTGTTATTTTGATATAATATATTTTCAACTGTGGGCCGGGTAGCTCAGTCAGTACAGTGACTTAGTTACGGAGTGGACGGTCCAGGATCGAATCCCGGTGGGGACGAGGTTTTCCGCCCGTACAGACCGGTCCTGGGGCCCAACCAGCCTCCTGTAAAATGGGTACCGGGTCGTTCCCGGGGGTAAAGTGCGACCGGGGCGTGCTGCTGACCACTCACCCCCTTCTAGTGCCGCGGTCATGGAAGAGTAGAGCTATATCTCTACCCACCCTCTGGGCTACACCGGGCCTGTAACGGGATCACTTTACCTTTACTTACTTTTATATATTCAACTACTTACAAGAGAAGTCGGTAGTAATTACACTTTAGTGGTGAGCTACGGTAGTAAGATGAGAATGGTTAGCTGATGGGGGAGAAAGAACAGGATTGACTGAACTTAGTGGTCGAAAGCCTGCATTCTGACGAAATGAGGAAGGTAACAAGGAAAGAAGAAGATGATGTATGGGTGGTTACCGTGATGAAGACTCACACTGTAACCTTCTAGGTTATTAAAATGTGTTCATTCTCCATCCACCATATTAAACTATATCAGAAGCCAGACCACAGCAATATACAAGAACAAACAATTCTTACAATACATATTATGGTCTGTTATTCCTTTGACAGCACCGCGGTATTAAGACTTATAAGGGATATGGAGGCACGTTTTCGGGTGTCCTTGGTCTGGGCACGAGACTTCCTTATGTGCAGTGAGAGTCAAATTACCTTTCAATAGATACATGGCTGCGTATAAGATACGTGGTGTATATTCTTCTAATTTAAAAAATTCCAGGTCGATAAAAATCAAGTACTGAACACCGACTATCCAAAACAGAACCCGTCACATTTATAACTCTCTCTAAAAAAATTCTAAGCATTATGTCTTATCAAAACAGGAGTCAGTAACTGCATATAATCGTAACTGTTTGGTATCAAGCCAGAATGACCATCGCTGCTAACATCCAAACTTGTCGTTGGACGCGATCCTGAGCCAGACCCATCCACTTCCCAAATTCATTACCAATTTCCCTAAGATCCATCGGAGTATCATATATCTAGATCCGACTTTTCATGTAAACAACCGATTTCCAAGATATTCCACCGCAAAAGTTTGCATGTATTCCATGTGTCTCCATTCTAGGTTCATTTTCAGCTCATCGTAACCTCCCAGATTTCACTGTTCAAACAATAATAATTAATCTGTACAAATTAGGACGTATCTATCCTTTGAGTATTCTAGAATGACCCCAAAATGCATCCAACTTAGACGTATTTTCTTAAAATCATTTTTTCAGATTCTTGTAACTTCTGTTCTTCGCTAGTAAGGAATCGCGTTTCGCACTTTTAAGTGGATGCATGTAATCTTCAAAATGAGTGAATGCATAAATGCGACCATTTGATTTATGCATTGAAGCAAAAAGAAAATATGACCTTGTCTAAAAGACTCACTGTATATACTACAAAAAGATCTGCAGGAAAGGTGGCGAAAATTTTACAAAATACGAGACGATTCTGGAAGTAGAAAAGTTACAAGCCCGTAGAAGAGAAAAACTCTACTTATCTAAAAAAAAAATATATATAGTCCCATTGGTTCTTTCACACTGAAACGTGAAAAGTTAATATTTTCAGAGAGTTTTGGTAAGCACAGCCTTCCATGGGCTTACTGACGTGTTGAATGATCGTTCCGAGCAAATAAGTGTCTGTGCTGTGAAGCGCCTTGGACAGTAGACAACACGCCGTGCACTGGAGCATCGTGCAATTGCAGTGATCGCATGTACCAAAGCATGTAGTCTGACAGCATAGAGAACAGTAAGATGATTACGCTATTGCCTGACCAGCGAACGAACTTTATACAGCATTTACACTAACAACTCAATAAACATTACTAAGTCTATACAGCAGGGTCCATATTCAGGCGTGAACAATCCCGCAGGTTGCCAAGAAACTTACCGGCACATAGGGAAACCGAAGGTCTAATACGGTCTTCAAAAGAAAATATATCTACACCAAAATTTCCCACTTTATTTCTTAAAATACATTTTAGTATTATCCTCCCAGCTAACCCTTCATCTTCAAAGTTTTGAACCAAACTTTTGTGTGCATTTCTCACCCCTCAATTTTGACTGAATATTCATCACATACCATTCTCACTGATTTTATCACAGTAACAATGGAATACTCCACGAGACACTTATAAAATACGAGGAACGAGAAGGAGAGTGTTTATGACTGTAGGACATGTTGCTTTAAATATAAGTATTGTGAAACACATTCGTGAACGAAGTGTGATGAAGATGTCTAAGAATCATCAAATAAGATTTGTTCCAGTTTCAACGTCTTGTTCTGAGGCGTGCTAAGAAGTTCATAAAATTAAAGCATTTCATACGTGAAGTGCCCTTACTGCAGGGATATTTAACTCGAGCTTTTATTTATTTATTTATTATTCTTTTTATCCTCGCCTTTTCTATCTACTCATTGTAGGTGTAGAGGGTCATTGATGCATCTTATCACACTCAGTGACACACAAACCCGGTAGGATTCCTCTACACGAGGGATCGGCCTGTCGCCGAGACTCCTACTTGAGAGCACACAACAATCACAAGACAGCCAAGCTTCTCGCCGGGTTTTCAACCCGCAATCCCACCAAGGGGGCGGCTGCAGACCCACGTCTTAGACGGTGCGGTCAATGGGTTCGGCTCAAGCTTCTCTATGAATCTTAAAATTATCATTTATATATTTTCTATAACAGTCCATCTAACAAACAATCGATATGTACAATGAAGAGTAACAATAGTTTTCGATGTTTTCAGTTACGATGAATATTTAATAAGACACAACGAAAATGATTCATGCCTGTGCGGTAGTATACCTATACTTCGCTACCAATTCTGAGGAATAAATTCTGTCATGACAGGCTGTTCGTTACTCGGCTTCTCAGTAACTTTAAGAAGCCCAGAATTCCGTCAATCTTCAAAAGAGGCCATCTGAACCAAATAATCCAAGTACGAGGCTCCCCTTACCATTCGATACTAGACAGTTTTCCTGACGAAGGGTTCACAGTTCCTGCGCAACCAAGAAAAGTGATGCTCGCCCTCTTTCGGCCCATCGGCACTGCTTATTTAACATGTTAACAACTAACCTTCATCTCTACACGTCACTTCCTCCACCCGAACCGCCGGAATTGCCGTTTCGTATAACAAGATTCACAGTCAACATGGGGATATTTGGGTACTGCTGAAATAAATAACATTCTCTGAGGATGTCACGGAAATATGATTATCTGCCGTTATTGTTACTTACCTTAACAGGGATCCTGGCGCCGTGTTTCGTCCGCTGTCATCTGTAACAGGAAAGGCTTCATTTTGGTATGTCTACTTTTACGTACAATATTGGAAGTTCCTATTTTAATTTTATTAATTGTCAGTTTACTTACTAAACTACTGTCCTTAAGGGCAGACTATCGGTATTTGCTCCTCGGTTAGTTATACTGTCCCTCACGCTAGGATTCTTGCAAAGAATCGTAGGTGAAATCACAAGAGAACTACTGTTGTAAAAGCATACAGACCCACAAGTTGAATGAAAGAAACAGGAATGATTTCAGATGTTTTCTGTGGAGGGAAAGGTACTGTTCACAGATCCAGAGAAATATGAGGACAGGGTATGTTATGTAGTGCCTATTATGCAGATACAGGGAATAACTCACTTCCATATTCGTGAATTTTCTATCCTGATTACTAATGGATTATTCACGTCCGTTCCGTATAAGGCTAACGTGTGTAACCCTCTACCGGCACAATATGTAACTACGTACAATATTACTGGTACAGCCTACCCTTTGAAAGGGCCAGGAAATGTGACAAATCTCATCTATAGCTACAGTTCACAAAAATAAAACTTAGAATGATCCCCTCTTACACACTACAGCCCTCCGGGAACGCTTTAAATCACGTATGCAATAAATATGTACGCTATGAGCTCGGAAACGCTTGAACAGATATCTTCATATGAGCATAATAATAGCCCAGATATACAGGATGGGCCAAAAGTAGGTATACAGTAATTAACTATATACCTACTTTTGGCCCACCCTGTAGACTACACTTTTTCGACAAGGAAACATTGTTTTTCACTGGAATTTCACATGGTAAGATTTACACTTCCTTCTTCACGGAACAAAATGAATCATGGACACTGACAGTGTCAGGACAGGCGAAACCATTGTAGTTCAGTGACCTACAGATGAACTCCTTTTCGACAAGGATCTCAACAATCATACCAGTTAAAGAACGTATTCCAACGCATATTACTTTTATTTCTGGTGATATCGAAACTGAAATTTTCATTCCTTTTCCACAAACATGCAGAAAAATCGAAAACTCAACAGATATGCTGACAATGACCTTCGTACACTAACTGCATAATCATTCTACTTTTCTCATGACAAATATAGTTTATGCTTCATTCCGTGCATTTATACAACTAGGCGACGCACTATCATTACCACGCCAATTACAACTGATAATCTATGACTTTCAGCCACTTATAAACTATGCAATACAACCGTAAACACTGGGTCACCGAAGCATCTAAAGTTAGCACTCAAAGAATCCACTGTCTATCCAAGCTGTTTTCAGTGAACTCGTAAGTAAACACATTTCCGGTTAATTAATGAAGGCGGGAAAAAAAGAAAAATAAATAACTGTCATGGAGGCCAGGATTACATACACATCAGAAGTAGGACAGTGTCCAACATGACAGGCTATTAAGTCTGAGTTTCATCCTGTAGCTAGCAGCAGAATAATTACATATAACAAAGACAAGCATGTAAAGATGCATACGAAACCAATGATAACATTTTCAGAGTTCCCACGGTCTTTGTTTTTACCACCAAATAACAATGAATGTTTTCCAAATAAAATACCCCTACACAAAGAAAAGTTTTCAAAGTCGTCCTTCCTGGGTGTCTACATTTCACTTTCTTTGACACTATCGATGTAATGCACGTAGGTTCGTTTTTAACAAAAAGGTAAAAACATGACTGTTTTCTCCGTGACTGCTATAATATTAAGGCATACTGGCAGCAAGGGAAAATTCAGAACCTGGCGTTGGATGAAATTGAACGGTCAGCATGTCCGCTCTCTTCACAGAGAATTGTTCATTACGCATTCGGTAAGAGTCCGGTGTGTTTCAAAGCCAGTTTGGATGTAAAAAAGAAATACAGTTTCCTTCCCAGAAAAAGAACGCCAGCTTTCCAACCATCTAGACAATTAACAATGCCTATCATGGTACATAATCGAATATAATACGTTTTTGTCTTCTTCTTACATGAATGTTTTAATAGTACCTTTAATAGTAACATCTAGTAATACGAATATACTTGCCAAATTTAATTTGTGCGAATATAATGCGCATTAAATTTGTGGGGAGATGTACGTAAACATAAGTGGACAGCGCAATACAACAATATGAATAAACATAAAATTTAGCTCTTAGCATCCGTGATGTTTATTACTGTATTTGGTTTGTATACAGTTAGCCTAATGGCCAAGTCTGCATCTGTATCATATATAAATCCTAGTGTTTAACCTTCCAGAAACAACAAATCAGAAAGATGGAAGCCCCAGAGAGGCTTCCCAGGACGGATCATAAAGGCATTGAAGGTAGCTATGAGAAGATCTGGACATAATAGACTTAATTAAATAATAATGTTATGAAAAAGCACTGCGACTAAATTTAAAAGAAAGACTTAGAAAGCCGGATTCAAAAACTTCTGTATTAATATACCACGAAGGTAGAAAATTACATCCTAAAGAAAGAGAAATCTACAGTTTAAAAAAACTCGAAATGGGGATGCGGCTAAGCGCTCAGCCTGTTGTGTTCTTTTTGCTGGAATTATGAGGATGTAAGTACATTTTTACTTTCTGGAAATTCACAACAAAAACAAGAATTATCTGCTTATTGCATAATCCTTGAAAACCGAGCTGAGAAAGGAGAACGAAAGTTGGGTGGAAAGCAAGAATGAGACTGTAGGAAGGATTGAAAGGTTATAAACAACATGGGCAGGAAAGAACTTTTTAAATCACATTAAATATCACTGACAAACTGTAGTCATCAGCAATATAGTGGATGTGCACTGGCGAAAACTTGGTGTTAACATGCACACCCAAAAGAATGTCTTCTGAAACAACTAATAATAAGTAAATTACTACCGCACATTAGAATCTTGTATCATATTGGCAGTAAAATATTTGCATGGTTAGACTTTTCGCATAGTCCTTAAAAAACTGATAGTCGCAGAGCTAGCCAATTCCTCACATTTTATGGAAATTTAAGTTTTTTTTTTTTTACTCCATTTACAAGTTCACAACATCTCATCACCGGTCTCTCTCCGGAGCCAGATTAATCCAGTCCGCGCTCACACATCCCACTCTTTAAAACATTTTAATGATATCTTCTCACGTATGCTAGGTCTTCCAAGTTGCCTCTTCCTTGGAAGTCTTCTCAAACAATTCATTCATGAATTTCTCATCCCTACCACGTATGCTACATAATCCGCCCACCTCACCTCCTTATATACTTGTTCTAATATTTGGGGAAAAATGAAACCATGAACCTCCTTGTTATACCGTTATCTTCAGCCCATAAGGAGTAAATACACTATATGCATACTCGAGACTAAGTACGCCTATCAAAGTTCCTACAAAATACGCTGTCCAAAATATCACACGTCACATGTCCGACAGTTCAATACAAACGTTCTGAAACCCGAGAAAACGAAGTCTAATGGAAGAGTCTAATAGAGGAATAAATTTTACAGTCACAGAACAATCCGCAGCAGCATCTATACTTATATAAAATTATGTCACTGACAAGGTTACGACTCCACTACTGGTTGTCGGGTTACTCATTACAAACTTTTAAATTTCATATCTCTGCTCCAAGCCAATGTTTCGTGTCGCCTTGAAGTTTCAAGCACAAACGACCCAGGGAACGGATTCGTCTTCTAAATTCTGCAAATATATTCACAGCTGTGAGAGATACACTGTCTAAAATTACAGGTCATGTGTGCGGATATCACACAGGCCAGCCCGTCTTACTGAGAGGTGTGAACCAGAGTTCTGGGTAGATAATGCCTGTTAGAGGACGGAACAGAAGTTTAGTGGCAAATCTATGCACAGTAACGAGATGTGCAGAGGAATTTACGCTTACGATCCCGCCCCGTCGGGAAAAATCATGACACTCTTTCGAAATGTGACGAATTTCGCGCCACTATGAGGAGACACGGCCCGCACTCTTCCTAATTAGTTGTTAAGTGTGTTGTTCTATGTGTTGTTAACTGTGTTGTTCTATTATTGTTTGTGAGTAAATGTGTACTGTACTACTGTCACCGGGTGCTAACATAAATGCAGTTAACAATTATATCATATCGTATCATATCATATATCATATCATATGAACGACAGCAACGACAAAGACGTTTTTCCAGCAAACACGTTGCATTATATCTGCTATAGAACTTCTACTTCTCATCCACACTGCTCAATGTTCTACGAACCTTCAACCTACACTATTCTAACATTTTTTGGGTGTCACAATTAAAGGTCCATCTTTAGTTCAGTCAAAATATGTTATTCTCCTTCAACTAAATTTTCATTTTTGTACAGTCTGCATAGTGCACTACGACGTCGTATCCGTCCGTCCATTGGCATATTTGTCTCCACGACACAACTCCGAAACTGCAGAACGCATTCAGACTTCTACGATCACTCTAAAATCTGTCCTAACTTCATAGGACTATCTATTGGAACAACTATTTAACAACATCTTGGGATACATACACACTACACAACCCGTTCAGAACTATTATTTGAAGCAGTTTTTCGAGATCGTGAAGTCACACATATCAAAGTATGGATAAGAATGCTATCGTACCGTCGGCAGTAACATCTATCATTCATTATCTTCGTCAAGACGGACCAGAAAGTTTTTTACAAACACATACGAATCTTCGTTAAGTCGTGCTTTCAGCAATCGTCCAGCGCCCCTAGACGCATATACACTAGGTGTCTTGGCCAGTAGATTGTCCACCTGTGGATGTTCTTAAGACACAGTGAGGAATGTTAGCACCATATGGGGACTGACAACACAAATTTTCATCCCTGGTCCTCCATGTGGGGGTTCACAGATGGGTTGGCAGCCTCCATATAAGAAGGTATCAGCCATTCACTTACGAGTATAAACTTCTGCACATATTACAAAACTGTCTGTCAAACTCAACAACAGCTCCGGTCCGGTATGTAAAATAACACTGAACGCACGTTTTAGAACAGATACACACAAAATCGGAGTACATTTTTCATCTGAATGTTTTATGTTCAAAGTACGTTCCTCTAGAAAACTGGGCATCCAGTTAAAGACCCTGAAGGCTAATGACAAATCTTTGCTTTATAACCATGCTTCGCTACAATGTTTCACATCAAATTCAGAATTCCTCGGTGTTGACAAAAACGCAGGGCACCAATCAAACCGGTGCTGTACCTTCCACGATCACGTAAATTGAACAATAGAAGTTATATCTACCACATTGTTAAAGTTAAAAGCGGTGTTCAAACGGAGAAAACAGACCAGTAGAGTCTCACAATATTAGGCAGTTAGCATAATTACAGTAGCTCAGATATGGTATACTATATTATAGCGATGTTGCCTTGCCGTGCCGGGCAAATTTGCATGCTTCACAGAACCTGACGGCGTTGCTGATTTGTGTCGGGTCAACTTTTGTGCCTCAATAAACCTGACAGCGATGCCTCCTCGACGTTCTGTGTAAACGTACGTATCTAAATGAACCTACAGTGATGCTACCTTGACACGCTTTGTGAAACTGCGTACCTCAACGAACACATGAATCGTGGCAACCGGTGCTTCAGTTCATGGCAGTATCATTCTTGTTCATAAGGTCACATTTAAAGGAGCCGCCGGTCTAGCCGAATGCTAGGGTAGCAATCCCATTACTGTACTTGAATACTCTACGCTACGAGGGCGGGCTGATAAGTTTTGCCGCCACTTAAATAGAAAATGAACAGGAAAAGATATTTTAATGAAATATAAAAAGAAATATGCCTACATCAATTATTTGCAAAGCTGCATAATTATTTTTCTACAAAATCACCACGCACTTCCAATACAATTCCGCCAACGCTGCACA
>Ga0136643_10004075_pt1 | contig 19982 bp, 20 predicted proteins | sample TergutLab28metaG_FD_96883 | JGI IMG/M metagenome (GOLD analysis project Ga0136643, IMG submission 96883) | Labiotermes labralis P1 segment gut microbial communities from Petit-Saut dam, French Guiana - Lab288 P1 (version 3) (version 3) | ecosystem: Host-associated > Arthropoda: Insects >...
TACTTGACCGCGGCTGTGGGTTCGGCTTTTTCTTAGCATTTTATCAGCTCCCTTCGACCTTAGTATATCATTAAACCCTGTAAACGCATAGCGCTTACAGGGTTTGTCTTCAGCCTGAAGCGGGTCCAAAAGGCCCGCTTTTGTTATGCCAAAAATATATAGCCCTGTATAATCATCATGGGGGATCCGCATCCAATGCACATGTCCTCTACATAACTCATTCCTATTTATTTACATACCTTTTCGTTAGCACAGCTCTAGTATTATCTTGCCAATGTCTGCTTTTTATCAGACGCATACTAAGATACTAAAAACGTTAATGCACTTTGTCACAAACTCCTAAAATTTTGATATTTACATCTTGTAACAAAAATGTTAAAATGGATATAATTTTGTTCAAATCCTTATATTTCATATACCTAGCAAAGAGGTGCTTTAATGGAATCACTGCTTATCAGCGGCGGCAAGAAGCTTAGCGGCGAGGTTTACGCTCAAGGCGCTAAGAATGCCGCAGTGGCTGTTATCTCTGCGGCTGCTATGGCCAATGACGTATGTATAATAGATAATTCCCCGAATATTGAAGATATAGCAAACCTTACGGCCGCAATGAATGACTTAGGCGTTAAATGTCGCACAATAAGCGATAATCGCTTAGAAATCGACCCAAGGAGTATAAAAAACCACGTAGCCACCAGTGAGTCTGTAGCTAAGATTCGTGCTTCATATTATTTGATAGGGGTACTGCTTGGTAAATACAGGAAGGCAGAAGTTGCATTGCCCGGAGGCTGTAATTTCGGCAATCGCCCCATTGATCAGCACATCAAAGGCTTTAAGGCTTTGGGTGCAGATGTTTTTGTTGAAAACGGTGTTGTAAAAGCTTATGCCGATGATTTAATTGGTGCAAATATTTATTTGGACGTTGTTAGCGTTGGTGCCACGATTAATATAATGCTTGCCGCAACCTTGGCTAAAGGTGTTACTGTAATAGAAAATTCTGCAAAAGAGCCTCATGTAGTTGACACAGCTAATTTCCTCAACATGATGGGTGCGAAAATTAAAGGCGCAGGCACGGATACTATACGTATTGTGGGCGTTGAAGAGCTTAAGGGCGCCCGGTATAGCATAATTCCCGACCAGATAGAGGCAGGCACCTATATGATAGCCGCAGCTGCTACAGGCGGTGATGTTACTGTTAAAAATATTATCCCTAAACATATGGAGCCGCTTACCGCAAAGCTCATTGAGATGGACTGTGCCGTAATGAGCGGAGACGATTACTTGAGGGTCAAAGGCCCCGAACAACTTAAGGCAACTAACATCAAAACCAGAGCCTATCCAGGATTCCCTACAGACCTTCAGCCGCAAATGACGTCGCTTTTGAGTGTCGCGCACGGGACAAGTTTTGTAACGGAAAATATTTGGGAGAGCCGCTTCCAATATGTGGACGAGCTTAAAAGGCTGGGCTGTAATATTACAGTTGAGGGCAAAGTTGCGGTAGTCGAGGGACGTGCCAGACTCACGGGGGCAGAGGCATTCGCTACCGACCTGCGTGCAGGTGCGTCACTTATCATAGCGGCACTCGCAGCGGAAGGCCGCACAACTATAGGAAATGTCCGCTTTATTGACAGAGGTTATGAGGACATAGTTGGTAAACTGTCTTCTTTAGGTGCTGACATCGCAAGGATAAATTCCAAAGATGATGCTAAAAAGATAAAATTCATGCGGGAAATAGGCTCATGAGTGTTAAATTTTGCCCCATAGCCAGCGGCTCAGACGGGAACAGTATTTATATAGGTAACGATAATACCCATATACTGATAGATGCAGGAATAAGCGGCAAGCGCATAAAAGACGGGCTATTATATGGCGCAGGCGTAGACCCGGAATTGCTTGACTGCATATTTATAACCCACGAACATACGGATCATATTCAGAGTGCCGGAGTCCTCTCCAGAAGATACGGCACTTCTTTGTGTGCCACCGAGAAAACGTGGGCTTACATAGAGCGGCATAACTTGATTGGAGCCGTGGATAGTGCAAAAAAGTATACAATACAAGTTGGGGAGAAGTTTGAACTTAAAGATATCGTGGTAGAAGCTTTTGACATACCCCATGATGCTGCCCAGCCCGTAGGTTACTCTGTTTACTTGGAGGATAAAAAAATTTCCGTAGCGACTGATCTCGGCTCGGTTACCGATAATATACGAGAGAAGCTCTTTGGCGCAGATATAGTTCTCTTAGAAAGTAATCACGATCTTGAAATGCTCAAAAACGGCAGATACCCGGCCGTATTAAAGCGCAGGATAATGGGAGATCGCGGCCATCTATCCAATATAGGTGCGGGAGAACTCATAGCTGAAATAATCAGCGACCGCTTGAAGCATGTGTTTTTAGGGCATTTGAGTGCAGAGAACAATTTGCCGATTGTCGCTATGGAAACGGTTATGACCATTCTTGGTAAAAACCGTATAAACGTGGGCAAAGATCTTGATTTGCATTTAGCTCAGCGAAGTATGCCTTCGGGCAGCTTAGTTTTATAGTAAGCTTAAAATAGTAACGCAGTACGATAGCAGTCTACTCACTCTATCATTGGCGTCACGTAGGTTGGCTAGCAGTTACTATTTTAGAGGGAGTTGACTATATGAAAAATACATTCGTAACAGTCGGCAAATTAAAAGAAGCGCATTTAAAATCAGCTGTTTCAGAATACGCAAAAAGACTTGGCAAATACGCAAAGTTTGAAATAATCGAAGTCCCGGATGAACCTACTAATGAGAAAATGAGCTCTGCCGAAGAGCAAATAGTAGTCGCAAAAGAAGGCGATCGGATACTTCGGCATATTAAAGAAGGTAGCTATTGTATCGCCACAGCCATTTCCGGAAGCTCTCTTACAAGCACAGGGCTTGCAAATAAAATAGCTAAGCTGTCCGTTAGCGGATATAGCCATATATATTTTATCATTGGCGGCTCTTTGGGGCTGTCCTGCGAAGTACTTAAGAAGGCTGATTTTTGTTTATCTTTTTCGCAAATGACTTTTCCGCACCAGCTTATGCGGGTGATGCTCGCAGAACAGGTATACAGGGCTTTTCGGATTAATAATAATGAGCCTTATCATAAATAGACCTGACGGTTTTCTTTTAAAGGCGTCGTCACTTCGTTCCTTCGGCCTTTTAACGAGGACTTAATGTAAAAATCGACTTGATGCTTCGTATCTGGTCGTCGATTTTTCACTTTGTCCGAAATGAATTCCGCCAAAATGGCTAAAGTCTGCGACGCTTAGAGCGTTCGTCTAATATCGTAAAGGTGATCCGTCCTCGCATTAAGCGCCGACGGATCACCCGCAAATAAAAAACAGGCGGATTCTATATCCGCTCCTACATAAAATACCATCACTAGGAGGACTCACAATGGACATACGACCAATAGGTGTATTTGACTCTGGGATTGGCGGGATCACTGCCGCAAAGAGGATTATGGAAGTTTTGCCGCACGAAAATATCATATATCTCGGTGATACACTAAGGGCACCTTACGGCTCAAGGCCAGTTGACGAAATTATAAAATTCGCATCGGAGGAAGCTGCATTCCTTGCGACTTTTGATGTAAAAGCAATGATAATTGCTTGTAATACCATTTGCTTCTCAACACATGAGATTCTTCAAGATCTTTATGATATGCCAATTTACGAGGTAATAAATCCGGCAGCGCGAGCCGCAATTACCAAAACGAAAAACAAAAAAATCGGCGTTATTGCCACATCCGCCACGATAAAAAGCGGAGCGTATGAGAACGCTATTAAAAAAGCGGCTCCGGATGCTGATGTCTTCTCAGCAGAATGCCCGCGTTTTGTCCCTCTTGTTGAAAGCGGCAAAGTCTCCGCCGATGACCCTGAGGCGTTTACCGCCGCAAGCGAATATTTAGCACCCCTATGCGAGGCAGGGATTGACACGCTTATTTTAGGCTGCACCCACTATCCACTTCTTAGCGGTGTAATATCAAGGGTTGTAGGACCGAACGTAGCTCTCATAAATTCCGGCGCAGAGGTTATATCATGTGTTTCAGACGATTTGCAAAAAAATAATATGTTAAATAAAAGCGGTGAAAAAGGCACTGTAAAATATTATGTCACGGGTGATGTTAAGAAATTTGGAGAGACTGCCTCTATATTTTTAGGGCACGATGTGAGTGAGTTTGTAGAGAAGGCTAAGCTTGGGTAGACAATAGCCAGTTTAATAGACTAAGATAAGCACGGTATCGCAATCATACGATACCGTGCTTATTTTAGCTAAAATTTACTTTCCATATCTCTTTGCTTTCGATATTGTCCAAGCAAGCCATCATATTTCTTGCCCATGACACGGAAGTATATTTCAAATGAGATTATCCCACCTATAAATACAATCAAAAAGATACCGGAGAACGTCAGCCAGTGTATCGTATTCTCTATCGGAAACCATTGGAAAAACCAAGCATTTACTATGAGAAGTATGAAAAACGGAATCACAAACACAATTACCCGCAACGTATATCGCACTTTTTTAATGAAATAATCAGAAAACGCGAAAATTTGCAAAAATGTCCCGCACATAGATATAACAAGCAGCGAGGCAAGGACAGAAAGGGGCATAGAGGTCGCACCAGTATATAGCATGATTGCTCCGCACAAGATGACAGACGCCGAGAACATCATCGCAGCGACTGCTTTCCATTCCAGTACGCCCGTTAAAAAGTTTTTCATAAAGAAGATTCTCCCTTCATAATACCAAGATTTTGTTTGATAACGATTGCGTATTGGCGGGAGACTGTAATAGTCTCTCCATTTTCCAAGACACATAACATTCTGCCTCCGAAATCCCCTCGCAGGCTCTTGACCTTCGAGAAATTCAGGACGCAGGATTTAGTAGCGCGGATAAACTCTTCTCCTGCGAGACGTTCCTCCAATTCATAAAGCTTCAAAGGTGTTTCATACACTTGCCGTTCTGTGTAGATAAACGCTTTCCTGTCTACTGTTTCTACATAGAGAATATCGGATGCATTAAGTATAAATGTTTGCCCGTTATGCGTCCCTGTCACCTTTTTGTCAAGTATTCGTAGTCCGGCACAAATACGTAAAATTTGTTCATCAGTCTGCCTACAATTGATAATAATCTCTGTTTCTTTAATATTGACATTTTCATTGATGGTGATTTTCATAGTTGTGATCCCTCCACGCTTGCAAGCATACTCTCATTATAGGAATCCAAATCAGGTATTGCAAGCCATTTTACGTGACTTGTCAGCTGTGTTGTTTAAGTTGCGAATTTTATATGATAACATGTATAGTCGTTTAACTTGAAAACAGTCCAATAAAGCTTGCCCTTTTCCCTCAATCCATCGTCAGTGCCTTCTCGCAGATGTGTCTTTGTATATGCTTCGTCGGCACTTCCTTGTCCTGAGTAAAAATTGCTACGCTTTCTATGTCCACTCTTCAAGTTATACTACTATAAAAAGCAGGTTGGAGAGTAATCTCACAACCTGCCCAGACTGTCGAAAACATGTTTCTAAGCGTCGCAGACTTTAATCCGCAAGATGAGCTTTGGGAACCGGAAGAAAATCCGGACGCGACCCAAGGGAGCGGTTTTCGCCGAGGCGAAAATTCTGAGCCTGCCTGAGGGAAATAGGCTGTCCGTGCGCTTTAGCGCACAAGTCGATTCGCACCTAAAATCGCAAAAATGGCTTTGCGATTTTAGATAGACTCTATACCGTTCCTGACTGATAACTAAACCCTTTTCCATGCACATCGGACACCGTATCTGTTATCATAAACGCCTCTTTATCATGCTTATCGACCACTTCTACCAAGTGCCTATAGTCTTTTGTATGGCACGTGACCAAAAGCATGTTCACTTCGTTTTGCTTATACGCTCCAACAGCAGGGATTATCGTAACGCCCCTCCCTACTTCGTGCATTATGTCTTGGGATATCAAATCGTTCTTTTCGCTTATGATATACACCATCTTCTTTTTGTTGATGCCGCTTTCTAAATAGCGCATTGTAGCGGATGTAATGAAGATAGAGAACACCGCATAGAAGAAGTAATCCACAGGAAACACAAGTAAACACAAAGCAACAACGATACCGTCAGTTATAAACAACCCTATTGCCGTATTAAGCTTGAAGTATTTTTGGAATATGAGCGGAGGCACGGCCGTTCCACCGCTGGATGCTTTATTGGCGTATAAAATATGGACGGCAACACCAAACAGTACACTCCCTACAATCATAGATACCATGGTGTCTTGTACCAATGTAATTCGCGGTACAATTCCAATAACAAATGGTAGCATAGTAGCACCAATAACTGTGTTTAGGAAAATTTCCTTCCCAAGGAAAATTAAAGTTATGACAAGGACGAACGCATTAAATATGAGTATAACTATTGAGCGCTCAAATCCCATAAGCTCCTCTAATATTATTGCAAGTCCAGTAATCCCGCCCGCCGCAATATTGTGCGGCCCCAAAAACATATTAACACCAACACTTATCAGGATAATGGAAAAGGTGATGTATAACAGCCTCTTGATAATTTTCATAATCTAACCCCTCTCAAAATCTTTTTACCAAATTTTAGTTTACATTATTGTGATGAGCTAGTCAAATAATTATTCAAAAGCATATACAATGAATGTAAATAAACTTTTAACATTCTTTAAAATAAATTTGTAATTAATTGACGATACTAGTTTAAAATGTTATCCTTTGACAAGGCAAAGATTTCAAATATATATACTAAAATATCTCTTAGGAGTGGAATCCATGAAAAAATTTATTAAAATAACATCAATATTGGCAATTAGCTTTTTAATCGCTGCATGTAACACAACTTCTGATAACGATTATCCCAACGAGACAAATGTAGTAGAGACGCCAAATGTAACGCCTGCACCCCATCCGGGACTTACGCCGCAGCCAGATCCTACGCCAATTCAGCAAACGGAGCCGCCGGATGAGCCTATCCCAGATATGTTCCCGTACTCCGGCTACCACTTTACTTTGACTGCCGAGGAACGTGAGATTTATGAGAGGTTCATAGTCGAACTTAATACTGACCTTTTCTACGGACTCTCACCTATCTCCGTTACAAAGATTTATATTCAAGCAGGTATTGAAGGGGAATGGGAAGCTGAGTTCTATGCGCATAACCAAGAGAGCATGGAGACCACAAAAGAAGAGTTTTATGAACAGCATCGTATAGACATGCAATGGTCTGTTCTTGAGTCACGTCAGTCCGCTGCCAACTGGTTCTTCCCTTTTATTGACGATGGGGAAGTTATCATAGAAGAAGATAGGGCTGTAGTTGTATTCCATTCAGTACCCGAACCTGATGTGCCACTAGAGCATCAAGACACTCTGCACGTCATGAATCTTATAAGAAATGACGCAGGTATTTGGGAGATGCGTTTTAGACCTCACGTATTTACGTTGGAATAGATCATGAAGAGACTAATTTTGGCCTCCGGTTCAAAGAGGCGATACGATATATTAAAAAATGCAGGATATGAATTTGATGTTATAATCCCCGGCGTTGATGAGGATTCTGTAGTAGAATCGTCGCCGCAAGAGCTCGTTCTAAAACTGTCAAAGCTTAAAGCTTTGGCAGTTTTAGAGTCAATTAAATTAAATGGCTTTATGCATAGAGGATGCGAAGACTCTGTGATATTAGCCTCGGATACTGTAGTCGCACTTGATAGTATCATACTAGGCAAACCCAAAGATAAAGACGATGCCCGCGCAACACTTGAGCTTTTAAGCGGGAGAACTCACAGTGTTTACACGGGCGTATGCATAATTGACTCCGTAAGCCATGATGAAGTGAGCTTTTATGAGAAATGTATCGTCCATATGTCCACTATCAACCCTTCACAGATACGTGAATATATAGAGACAGGCCTGTCCATGGATAAGGCCGGAAGCTACGGCATACAAGGCCCCGGAGCTCTGTTTGTTTCGTCCATTGAGGGTGATTTCTTCACAGTCTGTGGACTTCCTGTGAACCGAGTTTACGGAAGCCTTAGCAAATTTGGCATTTTGCCGAAGATGGGTAATGTGGAGTATATTTAAGAATTTCTGATATAGTTAATAGACTTTAAAAAACAAATAGTAAACGCAGTTAATTTTCGTCAATCTAAGAACGCCCGACGACGCATTCGTGCAAGTCTTCGATTTGCACTCAAAGTACTGGAAGTAGTACGCTAGGAGGGCGTGACGACGAGTGACGGAAAATTAGAAAGTTTAGTGTTTGGTTTTTGAAGTATATTAACTATGCAAGCCATTGTAAGGGATACGCCCTTGCGCATCCCGCTTGATTCCATATCCGCTAGAATAAAATGCATCTATTGCCTTCCCAGCATGTCATTTTTGCCTGTAAAAATTTCAATGATTAACAACGCCCCTAAATTAAAGCCATATGAAAACATCTGATAATTCTCCGTATAACTATTGTCCGCATTCAAATCCATTAAATCTTCTAATTTTTTATATTGCTCAGGCGATAATTGTTTATGTAGCAAATCCATTATATCGAATATTTGGCAAACTGTTTTTCTGTTCTTTTGGTCGACCGGTGCAGTATGCTCTGCCGGAAAAATTTCTCCATTGAAAAGTTCTTTCAAGATTGAATCCATTCTATTACCCTCCTTAAGAAAGTACAGTCGAAAATAAAAGCCTCAATTAGGTTTGACACCCCTAGGCATGGAGGCTATAATGAAAAGGATACCTTTCAACCTGTGTGAGTTTGGCGGCTCGATGGTTGGCTTAGGCTTTTTTCTGTTTGTTTGATATGTGAAACCATTTGAGGGCTTGTGCGCCCTGTTGTAGTTATTGAATCAGGGCATTCAGGCCCTGTCAAGGTTTTATTAATTTTATTTGGAGGATATTTAATGCCGTCTTTTCCAGAACGATTAAAAGAATTGAGAAAAATTAATAAAACAACTCAAGCTCAACTAGCCAAAGAGATAGGTATAAATGAGAGGACTTGCCGAAGGCACGAAGCCAGCGATGTCGAGCCTACTCTGTCCGTCATAATAGCAATGGCTAACTATTTTAACGTGTCCATAGACTATCTTGTCGGGCGTTCTAATGACCCTAAAAGATACTAAATATTGTTCCTCCCAAGTCTTTATTAAATTTAATTTGGAGGATAATTGATGCCGTCTTTTCCGGAACGACTAAAAGAATTGAGAAAAATAAATAAAGTAACGCAAGTTCAAGTAGCAAAAAGTGCTGGAGTAACCGATAGAACTTGCAGAAACTATGAAGCTGGCGAAGTCGAACCAACTTTGCCTGTCGTAATAGCAATAGCTGATTATCTTCACGTATCTATAGACTCATCTTGCCGGACGTTCTGATGATCCTAAAAGATACTAAAAACGTCGCATATGAAAAGTACATATACAAGTTAAGAAAACACGGGCGGATATGGAAGCCGCCTCTACGTTCGGACGCCTAAGTGTAAACCCTAAAGATCTATACGGCGCTGCTTTGTAGGGGCTTCATTCCATATCCGCCCATATTTAATTTGCGTGCCACCGCGAGGGCCGCCCCTACGATAGCGAACGAACGCTTTTAAGCGTCGCAGACTTTAAATCCGCAAGGCCGGCTCCGCCGCCCTGAGGGAAATCGGCTGACGGTGCGCTTTAGCGCACAAGCCGATTCATTCCTACCGTAAACTCACAAAAGGCTTGAAGCAGGCGACAGGTGAAGCCTGCTGAGACTTTTGTGACAGAGTGTTGATTTTATCAGCACTCTGTGTTCTTAATAATACTTTAATCAAAGTGCCAGCCTACACTCTTGTAATTCCTTGTCAAAAGGTGTATTATTAAGGGGCATAAAGAGATATATTAAAGTATTTTTATTAAGCTGATGTTTATTTTTTCCAGATTAATGGTAAAAATAGGATGTATATAATAGTCGCCGTAACTAAAAAGTGTCGGAGCATAGGCGCAGTATTTTTTCCACATAGCAAGGCTGGTCGGCCGCAAGCGTCCTGCTCGCCCTGCTTCGCCAATGGGCATCCCGGGAAGTGTCGATAATGACCGGAAGATACCGGCGGTGTGCAAGCGCCGTTTTTGCCGAAGGCAAAAATCTTGAGACGCATTCGTTCAAATCTTCGATTTGCACTCAAAGTACTGGAAGAAGTACGCTAGGAGACGCTGACAATGCTTTGTGGAAAAAAGATAAGCTTTGGCTGGCAGTTTTTAGCTACTGTGACTATGTTAATATCGATAACCCGAGGCTATTTCGATTCTTGGGCAGGAGGATAAATATTATGTTTTCAAGAGATTTGGGTATTGATCTTGGCACTGCTAACACATTAGTTTTTATGCGCGGCAAAGGTGTCGTTGTTAATGAGCCGTCGGTAGTTGCTGTTAATACTGATACATCGGAAGTCATGGCCGTCGGCAATGATGCTAAAGAAATGATTGGCCGCACTCCCGGAAATATCGTTGCAATTAGACCTATGAAAGACGGAGTTATCGCCGACTTTGAATCCACAAAGACCATGCTTAAGTACTTCATCCAAAAGGCTTGTCCGCCATCTATTTTCCAGCCTCGTCCAAGGGTTGTTTTGTGCGTGCCCTCAGGCGTTACCGAGGTGGAAAAAAGGGCAGTTGAAGAGAGTGCTCTAGCCTCCGGTGCTAAATCCAAAAATGCTTTCTTAATAGAAGAACCAATGGCTGCTGCTATTGGCGCAGGCCTCCCCATTGAAGACCCTATGGGCAGCATGGTTGTAGATATTGGCGGCGGCACTTCGGAAGTTGCGGTGATATCTTTAGGCGGCATCGTTACCAGCAAGTCTCTTCGCGTCGCCGGTGATAAATTGGATGACTATATAGTGAATTATATAAAGAAAGAGCATTCCTTAGCCATAGGCGAGCGAAGCGCTGAGGAGATAAAAATAAATATAGGCTGCGCTTTCGACCCTGACCCCACAAGTATTATGGAAGTCCGTGGACGTGACCTTATAACAGGCCTTCCAAAGACTATTGAGCTTAATTCAGTCGATATTAAGTATGCAATTGATGAGCCTGTCATGGCTATCATAGATGCAATCAAGTTCAGCCTTGAAAAAACTCCACCCGAGCTTGCCTCCGATATCATGGAATCTGGTATAATGCTTACGGGCGGTGGTGCACAGCTTTCAGGCTTTGACAAGCTCATAGCATATGAGACGGGTATGCCTGTCCATATAGCGGATCAGCCTCTTTCTTGCGTAGCCCTTGGCACAGGGCTTGTGCTTGAGCATTTAGAGGCATTAAAAAACGTTCTTGTAACTCCGAAAAAGCTGAATGTTTAAGCGTCGTCTATTCATTCCTGCAGTAAGCTCGCAGAAGGCTTGAAGCAGGAATCAACCGGACGGAGCAAGTGGGCACCCTTACGTAGGTCGGGCGAAGGTCGACCTGTTGAGATTTTTTATAAAATATCTACTACGGATTGGTAAAAATGGATCTTATTCATAAGCGTAAAAGAGCAATATTCATAGCCACAGCACTGTCGTGTATAGCCCTAAGCATACTGACCTTAAATTTCAGAGCGCCCACATTTTTTGAAAACCTTGTAAATCTTGTAGTAATGCCTGCCCAAGATGGCGTTTCGGGCGCTACAGGCTGGATAGGGAGCCGGGTTGATTTTATCGCCTATATGCACGAGCTTGAACGGGCAAATCAGCTACTTATGGAAGAAAACCAAAGGTTGCTTTTAGATGTCGGCCGCCTTCAAATGCTTGAGCGTGAAAATGAGCGGCTCACGGCACAAATAAACCTTATGCCCAGATATGTCGGACTTGACGTGGAAGGTGCCTATGTAATAGCCGCAGACCCTAACAATTGGAGCAGCCATTTTCTTATAAATCGGGGAACCTCAGATGGGGTTAGCGAAAACATGGTCGTAGTTGCTGATGGCGGATTGGTTGGGCGTGTACTTAGGGCGTATCCTTTAAGTTCGCTTGTGATGCCTATTATTGATGATACATCTGTCGTGAGCGCACAAATAAGGCGTACGGGCGACTTTGGCTTTGTGAGCGGAGACATTAGATTATGGGAGCGCGGTTTCATTCGCATGGAAAATATTCATGTCGACGCCGATATACTTGAAAACGATGAAGTCCTTACCTCCACTACAAGTGAAATTTTTCCGCACGGCATACTCATTGGAACGGTTCGTGAGATCCATGTTGATCCGGGCGGCTTGACAAAACATGCGCTAATCCAGCCGACAGTGGACTTTAGACAGCTTTCAATGGTCTTTGTCGCCATTAATTCCCCGGCGGCTGTTCCTTTGTATGAATATGATATTATAGATGTTTACAGTACCTTGGACTGATATATAGTCATATAACTCTAAAAGCAAAACATAAAACCCCAACCTGCTGAATCGTCGAATACGCATCGTCGTCTCCTGCGTCAGGGCGTGTTTGTCTTTTTGTTGTGATTTCAAAGTTATATGACAATAAGAAATACTTTATAGCGTGGAGGGCGTAATCACCGTCCACTAAGAGGTTTTCCCCATGAGAATTTTGATAACAGCATTAGTTGTTTTTATAAACTTCATAATCCAGTCATCTTTGTTTATGCATATCGAGTTTTTTGGAATAAGGCCCAATTCGGCACTAATTATAGTTGTTGCCATATCCATTCTTCGCACCGATATTGATGGTGCTGTCACGGGGTTTTTTGCGGGGCTCTTGCAAGATATTGTGTTCGGGCGTGCCATAGGCCTTAATGCGCTTCTTTATATGTGCATAGGTGCTGTATGCGGTAAACCGTTTAAAAATTTTTATCGTGAGAATTATTTTTTACCTATATTCTTGGTAGCCGGTGCTACATTTTTTTATGAATTTGCAATTTTTGTGGCGAGCTTCCTCTTTAGAGGTAGGCTCGACATGCCGTTTTATTTCCAGAGGATAATACTGCCATCACTTGCGTATAACGCATTTTTGGCTTTTCCTATATACCGTATCATATATAGTATAAACAAATTTATAGAAAATAAAGAACTTGCTGGAAGGAGGTTTTACTAAATGGTAAAAAAAATATTGCCCTACATCACTGCTTTCTTCACAAACCGTCTTTTATTGCTTTTTGTGGGCGTATGTATAATGTTTTATGTCCTAACGGTAGAGCTCTTTAGCTTGCAAATCATAGATGGCGAGCGGCATCTTGAGCAACTTTCAACTAATATTGCACGTGAAGTAAATTTAGTCGCCCAGCGCGGAAATATATATGACCGACTGGGGCGCCCGCTTGCTGTTAATCAATTTAGCTATTCAGTTAAAATAAACCCGAGCATTCTTCCTAGCAGCAGCGAACTTAATGATATTATACTGGACTTTGTACAGCTTCTTCGGGAAAATGACGAGTCTTATATAGATACCTTTCCTATATCCATAGGCGAGACTGTTATGGGAGAGGCATTCGAGTTTACTTTCCATGACGACCCTGATTTAAGGAGACAAGTTCGCTGGATTGATACCGAGATGGTGCTTCTTGGAAGTCGAGGCACTCCCGAAGAAAGAGCGCAAAGAGCCGCGCAAATGAACGCAGAGGAAGCTTTTATGCTGCTTCGCGAGCGCTTTGGAATTGATGAGTATGTTTCGAATGAAGATGCGCGCGATATCATTGCTATTCGTATTATGATATGGAATGTGCGCTATAGAAGCTATCAGCTTGTGGAAGTAGCCGGGGATGTAGGACTAAACACGGTCACACGCATCAAAGAAGAGCCTGAACGCTTTAGGGGTTTGGATGTTCAAAAAACATCTTCGCGTTACTACCCTATGGGCAGATATCTTGCGCATATCGTAGGGCATGTAGGGCTTATTAACGATGAAGAATTTGAGCGTATGGCTCACCTTGGTTACTCCCGAAACGATATTATAGGCAAAACCGGTATGGAGCTTTCTTTTGAGTCTAATTTGCGCGGCACTGACGGGAGCCTATCGGTTGTTGTAACTCCTTTAGGCCGAAGAGTGGCTGATATTGAGGAAAGCCGTGTAGAGCCAAAGCAAGGGGATAATATATTCCTGACTATAGATGCCGAGCTTCAAAGGCAAACCTACCACCTTATAGAAGAAATATTGGCAGAAATTATAATCGGACGTATGACAAGCTTTAGCCCAAATGTGCAGTCCATCACCGCAAGAGAAGTGCTTAGCTCATTTGTCGCTGCTAACAACCTATCACCACGGGAAATATTTGAATCAGAACATGGCAGCGCAAGCTTCCACGTATATGCCTTTGTTAGAACCACATACCCTTATGCGTCAGTCGCAACAAACGACGGGCGGCTTGAAGTCAATAGGATTATAGCCCAAGGCATAGAGGACGGGGACTTGGCATTATCAACTATTCTGCTTGTTCTATGGGAGCAAAGCATTATAGACGTCTCTCCTTACTACCTCGAGCGTATCAGAAACGGCGGAATATCGCCTACCCAAGTGATTATTGATATGCTTATGGAGGGGCAAATTACCCCGGCTATGACTAATGTAGATCCCGCTACCGCCTCGGCTGTAATTGTTGATGTAAACACGGGGGGCATATTAGCGGCTGTGTCTTATCCTTCGTTTGATCCAAATGAATTTATGAATAACACAAACGTTCTGTTCCCAAGGCTCATGAACGACCCTACCACGCCGATGTTGAACCGCCCCTTCTCCGAGATGCGTGCACCTGGCTCAACATTTAAGATGGCCTCTGCAATTGCGGCGCTAGAGTCCGGCATAATTAATCAACATAGCCGTATTTATTGTACGGGAAGATTTACAAGGGCTGGCCGCCCTTATGCACATTGTTGGAATAGGCACGGCTGTGGTTATTCTGCTGTTGTAGAAGGTATCGGCGCAAGCTGTAACTACTTTTTCTTTGAATCTTTCTTTAGGCTTGGTAATTCGGCCCAAAACACTACGCTGCATTCTATCGGGCAGCTTAACCATTTTATGTCGTTGCTTGCTTTTGACGAGCCGACCGGTGTAGAGATTGGTGAAGCTAACAGGGGTCGCGGCAAGTCACCGCTTAACATGGCCACACCTGAGCTTAAATATCATCTGTTTTCGGGAAATCTTCGTGAGAATCCTGAATGGCTCGACGGTAATACTACCCATGCTGTAATAGGCCAGGGATTTAGCAATTATACACCTGCGGTAATGGCAAGATATACGGCAATAATTGCAACCCGCGGTGAGCGTGTTGATTTTAGTTTACTAGGCCGTATCGTTACGGAAAATGAAGTTTTAGTGCGCACGCCTGTACGCTCATCCATAGGTAGTGAGATATCAGAGCACACTTGGGACTTGATACACGCAGGTATGCTTGACACTATGATAGGTTCAAGAGGCACAGGCCGCCACATATTTGCGGGTTTTCCTATCCCTATGGGCGGAAAAACCGGAACAGCTGAGCATCAAATACCGGGGCGCCCTGATCATACTACTTTTTCAGCATTCGTACCGTTCGACAACCCGGAAATTGCTGTTTATGTCATGATTCCATTCAGTAATGCAGGGGTTATTGCGCATCCCGCAACAGTACTTTCCAGAAGAATTATCGAGGCTTACTATCAGCTTGACTCTGATACGTATGCACCGATTCCGGTTAATACGTTTAGTGTGAGATAGAGTCGAGAAAGTCTCAGCAGACTGCATCTGCTTCAAGTCTATCTCGAGTTTCTATATGTATGAATCAGCTTGTGCGCTTACTGCGTTTTAGGAAGTCTCTCTTTCGCTTTGCGAAAGAGACCGGGCAACCGGTTTTGCACATTGCAAAACCTCTGCCCTGACTAGGCCGCCGATTTCCCGCGCTCCGGCTAAGCCGGAGCTGCGGATTGCGACGCTAAAGTCTTAATTTTCAACAGTTTTAATATCTTTGTCCTTTTTAGGACAATACCATTAGGATAAATCTACCAAAGGGGGGGAACTTATGGGAGAAGTAATTGTGATTACCAGCGGCAAAGGTGGTGTCGGTAAAACCACAACCACAGCCAATTTAGGCGTAGCACTTGCCTTACTTAGCAAGCGAGTTATCCTTATCGATGCGGATATCGGACTTCGTAACCTGGACGTAGTTTTAGGGCTTGAAAATCAGATCATTTATGATATTATTGATGTTTTGGGCGACAGTTGCTCTCTGTCGCAGGCGTTAATTAAAGATAAGCGTTACCCGAACCTTTATTTGCTTCCCGCCTCCCAAACCGCAAGCAAAGATGATATTCGGCCCGAACAAATGCAGGAGCTTTATACGAAATTGAAAACAGAATATGATTATGTTCTGATAGACTGCCCAGCCGGTATAGAGCAAGGCTTTAAAAATGCTATCTGCGGTGCTGATCGTGCGCTGGTCGTTGCAACGCCCGATACTTCTTCAGTTCGTGATGCTGACCGAATCATAAGACTTCTTGCGGACAACTCTCTTAAGAAATCCGAGCTTATACTGAATCGTATGCGCATTGATCTAGTGCAAAAGGGCGCTATGATGAGCTTAGAAGATATTGCTGAAATATTACCGATTGACATGATAGGCATCTTACCCGATGACCCAGACATATTAATTGCCGCAAACCGCGGCGAGCCTGTAGCTTCTAACTTACACTCCATACCCGGAGCAGCTTACCGTGACATTGCGCAGCGCATCATCGGCGTAAATGTACCGTTTATGGACTTGAACAAGAAGGCTGGACTTTTTGGCAAGCTGCGGAATGTTTTTGGAAAGTAGATTGTTACATAATAACAAATATAACTGACACTTGAGTGCTTTTAGCACCTAGGACAGTAATCGCAGACGAGGCTCTGAATTTTTTCACTGCCCGATGCTTTACCGGTTTCCCGCTCGCCTTCGCGTCTTATGGAAAATTGACGGTTCGTCGGCAAAGCAAGTACGAAGCATCAAGCCAGTTTTTCATTATGGCCTTGTTAATAGGTCAAACAGGTTTCAACGATTTATGACAGTTGACCGAAATGCGGTGCCTTTTAATGAACTCTAAGGAGCATTATAATGCTAATAAAAGATACCTTAAAAACTAAATTAATGCGTTTTGATTACCTTATGTTCCTTCTAGTGATTGGTATTAGCATATTCGGCGTAATCATGGTAGGCTCCGCAACTCGTATAAATATGGGTGGCTCAACCGTTGCGTTTGAAAACCAGCAGTTGTTCGTAGCTACTGGGGTAGTCATACTTCTTTTGAGCGCTTTCATTGATTATAGGTTTATAGCCAGATTTTATATCGCAGGGTATATTATCAATCTTGGGTTGTTACTCGCAGTACAACTTTGGGGCCGCGCTGTAGGTGCAGAGGGCAATGTTCAGCGTGCTTTAGATATAGGCAATATCGGCTTTGGTATCCAACCGTCAGAGTTTTCTAAAATACTCATGATTCTTTTTCTTGCAGTGCTTATCGAAAGATATCAGGATAAGCTGAATCGTCCGCTCTTTTTATTAATGGTTCTGGCTGCGATTGCTTTGCCTGTAGTACTTATTTTTAATCAACCCTCACTTTCTGCAGCTCTTGTTGTTTTTGTTGTTTCTCTCACAGTAGTTTTTGTCGGGGGGCTGAGCTTTAAGTATATTATCTCGGCGCTTGTAGTACTGCTCCCTGCTGCTTATCTGTTCATATTGGATGTGACCCGTGAGGAATCCAGGTTCGTACACCGCTTCTTGCAGCCATATCAAATTGAGCAACGTATACTGCCATTCCTCTCACCCGAATACGCTGACCCCGATGCTATGCGCCAAACTATGCAATCTATGCGCGCAATAGGCAGTGGCCAACTCTCCGGACAAGGCCTGCATGAAGGCACACTAAATCAGCTTAATTATGTGGCTCATAGTCATAACGACTTCATTTTTGCCGTTATTGGTGAAGAGCTGGGCTATATCGGCGCCATTTCCGCACTGGCGATACTGCTTTTAATTGCGCTTAAATGTCTTTATATCGCTGCGCGCGCCAGAAGCCTCACCGGTCGGCTCATAGCTGCAGGTGTCGGGTTCATGATGGCATTCCAGACCTTCACAAATGTGGGCGTCGCCATCGGTATATTGCCTAACACCGGCATGGTTTTGCCGTTTATCTCTTATGGCGGAAGTGCCATGTGGGTAAATATGGCTGCCATTGGGTTGGTTATCAACGTAGCCATGGAACAGCCACCGAAAACTTCAATTTTTTCGAGGTCTGAGGAGTGATTATCATTATTGCTCCTCCAATAATAGTCACCGTAGTTGAGGAGAAGATGGCGCAGACCAAGTAGAAAAATTACCGGCAAGATTGTACAATATTTAGTTGGGGGAGCAATTTATGAACATAGCATTGATTGCGCACGATAACAAAAAAAAGCTTATGGAAAATTTATGTATAGCCTATAGGCACATTCTGCAAAAACACGACTTATATGCCACGGAAACCACCGGGCGTCTCGTCATAGAAGCCACCGGCCTACAAGTAAATAATTTCCTTGCAGGGCATTTGGGAGGGGTAGAACAGCTCGGCTCTCAAATTGCCTATAATAAAGTCGACCTTGTTATATTTCTGCGTGACCCGCTCTCAAACAGACCTTATAGTGAGAACGATAATCCAATTTTTAGGCTATGCGATACTCATAATATACCAATAGCTTCAAACCTTGCAACTGCCGAGGCACTCATCTTGGCACTTGAACGCGGGGACTTGGACTGGCGCAATATTGTTAACGGTGAAACATCGGAAAATTAGTGTATGACCATCTTAATTAACATGGTTATGCAAAGAGATATGAAAAGGAAAATGAATGTATAAAAAGAGGGATTTATCTAATGTTGCATACACAGATGAGTACTTAGATAAACGAGAAGTAAAAATTGCAGCCGTTATCCGCCCAGAGAATATTACTGATACTGCTGAAGAATTAGCTGAGCAAGGTCATAGCCAAGCCGTAATACGTTACGAGGCTGTGCATGACGGGCTTAGGTACTCTTGTAGCCATAACAAGGTTTATAACCCTAACAAATTATTGATACATGAATATATCAGTTTATATAGCCACTCCTTTTGCACGCCGATTACGCACAGTAATGGGCGTCAATATCTTGTCTATAAAGAGGATTTATGCGGGTACAGCGTACTGGATATAGAGTCCAAAGGTGCCTTTCGATACATCCCTGCCGAGTCCTTACATGGCGGCGAAACCTTTATTATAACAAATATTTCATATAATCCGTCAACCGACATAGTTGTGGCGGGAGGCTACTATTGGGCTTACCCTTCGGGAACATTTCTGCTTGAGATTAAGGACCCGATGAAGCAGTTTAGCCGCTATTTAGACTTCCACTCCATTTTGGGAGGCTTCGACAAATATGATGACATAGACTTTCAGGGTTGGGCAGATACCAATATTTTGTTAAAAGGCTACAACATAGAACAAGAACCATGCCACGAAGAGACGATCAAAGTAACGCATACGGAATACGAGAAAGCGTTACAAACTTGGTAGATTTAAAAAAATGAATTTAGTAGATTGAACATTCGGCTCCTTAATTTCATTCATACTATTTAAAACCCAAGCCTTTTAGGCTTATATCGTGTACTCCGCATGATATAAGCCCTTTTTAGAACCTTCAAAATGTTAGTAAATAAGATATATGAAGTTTTAATCAGTCAGGCATCAGACTGTTAAAAACCACATTCTTTGTATTTTATCAATGTGAAAGCACTCGCCACTTTTTCTTGCAAGCTCACTTCGAGACAACTTCCTTTTCATCCTTACAATATAAACCACGATTTTAATGTAGTCACTTACGCAGAGATTATTATTACAAGAAACTCAAAGCAAAACAGCGGCATGTATTCTTCATGCGCCGCCAGACTGTCAAAAAAGTCGCCGCTAGGCGATTTTTTTGACATAATAGATATGGGTGATGAAAATGCTAGAAAAAAACTTCAATCTACGCAGTACAGTAGAAATACTAAACATAGAAGA
>Ga0136643_10004077_pt1 | contig 19982 bp, 10 predicted proteins | sample TergutLab28metaG_FD_96883 | JGI IMG/M metagenome (GOLD analysis project Ga0136643, IMG submission 96883) | Labiotermes labralis P1 segment gut microbial communities from Petit-Saut dam, French Guiana - Lab288 P1 (version 3) (version 3) | ecosystem: Host-associated > Arthropoda: Insects >...
GAGCTATACCTCTACCCACCTTCTGGACCACACCGGGCCTGTAACAGGAAAACTTTACCTTTACCTTTTACCAAAATTAATATCGAGAGTCCATGTCTATCTGTATGACACAGTACGCCATTGTGGCCCAAGGCGTCCCTTCTCTCGGATTTGGTTGTCTCGTCTGAAAGGCGTTCCATTGCCCCTAGTGGTATTTCAGGCCACGGTAAAAGTGGGCTAGCAGCATACCACATGAGACCTGCTGACTTAAGACGACAAGTTGACACGTTACTGGGTAGGAGTACTGTAGCTGGAATGATATCGCCTTGACCTAAAGTGGGGCAGCGCTAATGAAATATGTGTTGATAAATAGAATTGAGGTAAAACATTTTAACGAACACGATGATGAAAGTAGCCTAATAAAATATTAGTCGCTAATTAAAAATGTGAGCCGTTGTATGGAAAGTCAGAATGTAAACGGTCTAGAAATGTCTCAGTTTTATAATTATGCATCTTTTATGAAACAGCTCATTATTAATCTGTCGTGATTTTTGGTTCCAATCAAGCAAACAAAGGTAAAAAATGTCTTATTTCTGCAGAATACGTTTCGGCAGTATGGCTCATGTGACGAGTCTTTAATTATCTGGCTGGAGCGTCGTTGTCTGCGAGCAAGGCCGCGGCGGCTGGATTCCTGATAGGCAGCGAAATGATCGCTCCGGTGTGTATATACTGGGCAATCTAAGAGATAAACCAGACAGTGTCTGGAACACTTTGTTTTCCTTGATCTGCTGTAATCACGGACCTGTAACAGAATTACGGCCAGGCCGTTGGTGAAGTGACATCAAAGGGCGCTACGTTTACTATCGTACCTTACCTGAAATAACTAAAAACCTATATATTTTAGAGTTCTCTTGTGGGTGTAACAACGTGTATTATTATTGTTGGTGAAAGCTGTTGTTTCGAAGAAAGAGACTGCTTCCATCTTCACAGTTTAAGTACAAAGTCAAGTTGACAATAAAATTATATAAATACGGTAAGAAATCAGCTAATTACACAGGGGCGTTCCGAAGAAGAGGGTCAGTTACTGCCCGGTCCATGTTAATAACATCATAATAATTGAAATATGAAAAATCACGAAACGAAGTGGCCATGTTCACGGCCTTACCACTTGAGAAAAAAGTAAAGAGAAAACAGGACGAACTATTTCTTCTAAATATTCGTTTTCAAGCACTCAAGGATGCCAAGGACAAATAAAATACACTTTATTGGTCCCAAAAGTGTCGTGAATGTGAACAGTGAAGAAAGAAATAACATACAATCTCGTTCTTCAGGGTCGAAGAGAAAGTGAAGTGTGAAGGGAGAAGTCGTGTTTGTGAGTGTGGATAAAAGTGGAAGCTGAAGTTACACTCATCAGCATGTATCGGAATATATACTTGTGGACAGGAAATAAATCTCTGTGAAATTCTAAACTCGGCAGCCTCTGAAGAAAGAGTCTATGGTATCTATTTGACTTAAGAAAGAGTTGACATCTGAGTCTTAGTGGACGTGATGGCGAAGACAGAAATTGCTCCCCGCTGAGATTCGCACTCCTGTCGTAATTAAATTTGAGATTATGCGTTTTGCTGACTGAGGTGTCCCGATTCATTAACAGTTTCAACTAACCACAACTGGGTTAATATATAAAGTATAACGAATCAGACAAAACACTACAGTTTTATTACATAAAATGCTATTTTAGGGTGACATGTTTCGACTCTTTCTGAGTCATCTTCAGACCCTCTAAAGTACAGATTCAAAGTTAACAATGCTTAGAGTGTATTCTGGGATCCAAAACGTTTACAATACCTATTGTAAGCGTTTGGAATCCCATAATGCACTCTAAACGTTGTTAACCTTGGATCCGTAATTTAGAGAGCCTTAAGATAACTCAGAAAGAGTCGAAACATGTCGCCCTAAAATAGCATTTTACGTAATAAAACTGTAGTGTTTTGACTGATACGTTATACTTTATATGTATAGATAAACACATCGGGATGACTAACGTTAAAGAAACAAGTGGGTTAAGTCAAAGAAAAAACAAAAGGTTTTGCTATTTATAACACTCGCTCCCTGAAATCAAGTTTGAGTGATTTTCATAAGTGACTTAGAAAGCTGAAGTGTCTAAAGCCGTGTAGAGATTAGGCTACGCGCTGAACAACCTTCCTGTTATTACTGACAGAAATTGAGTTTTCTTCAAGTCAAAGCGTCCAGACATGCTGTGGGTCCCAACAAGTCGCCTGCAGAACGGGTCCTATAGCGCCTTTCAGCAGACGCTAGAGAGACGTAGCCATCAAGCTCACCACTCCAAGTCTGGAATTTTGGGAGTGAAGAAAACTGTTCATTTATTCATACTTCTTCATCCACTGGTGCTTAATTATGTACAGAGACAAATCGACATTAAGTGACTTCAGCCGATTTACAAAATTGTACTATGAAATACGACACGCTATATACCATTCCCTTGTTTAATTACCGTGCGCGATAGCCTTCTCATTAGATTTGACTCTAAAACCTAGGCACATTTTTGGTGCTTCCAAACAAGATCCAATCGCGCACAATGAAGTTGTCCTCATGAACGTTCTAAATATTCGACGTGTTTGTCACAAAGGTAAAATAGATTTACCCTTGGAATTCGTCGAGTGCGTGGTAGTTATTTTGAGTTATCATTTGGGACAGCAGAGAAAATTTCACTTGTGGCATCAATTTCTGCATTAAATAGTAATTTACTTTGGCTTCTGCGAGCGTCATTTAGGAAATTTTCCAGAGAAGCCCTGTGAGACGGCGAATTATGAATCTGTCATATCGTACAGTCCGAAAGAAATTTAGTTACTTTTTGGAGTAACTGCTGCCTCCATCTTCAGGGATGAAGATAAAAGGAGCAGGATTCTTCTAAATATGGGCAAACTAGATAATTTCAGACGGAGGCTTTACATGTTACACATATACCAATTAAAGTGAAGCTACCTTCACCCTGGACAGGATAGCTAACACCATAATTGTACTTGTTAGGTGTCCCTAAATTATTAGAAATGTACGCTTTAATTGATTTTGTGAGATAGGATACATAAGACATTCAACTACATTTTTGATGGAGGATCTCAACGGAAACCCTCTGTGAACATCGATCTAGATCAGGCCAAGTCCAATAACGACAAGGCGATAGGGAAAAGTTTTTGCTGATAGGATGCTTGAAGCGCGATCAATATACGGACCACGAAGGAGATGGATGATATCCAATGTGGAATGGAAAACTTCCAGAACCTCAAATTCAGAGGAAATGGAGTATGTGCTCAAGTCAGTCCAATGATTTTTCGTATGTTTATATTGCCTTGGGAATACATTTCTTGCCATGAACATCTCGAATATATTTTAAATATAGAATTATGCTCAGGACATTTCAATATTATTTGAATAATCAGTGGAAAAGAATTTTAATATGATAAACGTGCTGATTCTACAGATACAAATATGGTTTCTGGTTAAATGCCTTCTAATCGCACACCCACTGTCCATCAAATTATCAGATACCCGTTAGTAAGGTCTACATACCCTCAACGCTCCACTTCAAGGACGCGTATACCTGATTTTACTCACATCCCAAGTACTACAGCAAAGAAGCAATGTAGAGATTAAATTCTTAAATTTTGTATAAAAGCGGGGGGATTAGCAAACAATCGGACTCAAATTTTCTCATATGTTCTCAGTTTTTTATATAAATTCTAAAGAATGTACTGAAATAGGGTGCATCTTCTCCTTATATCTTTATTTCCCCTTCTTTCTTACTCCATTTCCTCTTTATTTCAGATGACTACAGCAACGATGAAAAAATTAGCTAAATGAGATAAAATGGATCACTTTCTTAGGAACAAGCAAGTGTATTTACTGAAATATTTGTGTTCTGGTGTTCTAATGTTATTTGTTTTATGCTGGCAGTAAAACCGTAGCTGGAACAATAAGGAAATTAACAAATACTATCAATCGACGTGTTTTAATGAATGTAAGAAATATCGTAAATATAGATGGCCCAGAGATAGAAATTAAGGTAGCGAATATACAGGCATCAAAGAATATTTATTAGACACAACTCTAATTTATTGTACCTATTCACAAAAAATATACATGCTTTTCTACTTAGTAATATATATATATATATTCCCATCAATGTCTTGGCTTAAATCAGCCATCTTCAGGTAAATTTAATTAGAAGGAGAAAAACAATACATGTTAACATAAATACACATCGTCATCTAATATGTAGTAAATTGTGCATAAAAAGTGGCAGCCAGTTGTAAAGTAATTCAGTCAATTAACATATAGCTATAAATAAAATTGGAGCCTAATATTGTTATGTGTGAAGCTGAAACTGGATTAAAACGTGTGTAGATGAAGTCAATATGAGTATATTATATTAGAGTTTTACGCTTTTATATGCCTGTTTCCTTCAGGTGCCTATGCATATATTTTCGATCCTAATGTGCATCTGATAAATATAATTTTGACGCAGTGTGAACTATTTGAGAAAACACTCTGTACTTCATTACAAGAAACTGTGGTGTAAGGAGCGTTGCTGAAATCGGAGCCAAAGTTTATACAGCGACGCTCTATTTCACTGTTAACAAGGGAAAATGTTTGGACCCCAAATTAGTCGCGTCCCGTGTGACCAGCACTCGGTGGTTGCAAGGTCTACCCTCCCACAAGCAGCCAAAACTTCTTGCAATAACACGGTACAATCTACAACACAAGTAGGAGAAGCGAATGTTAATCGGCCACTACAGAGTGTTGTACAAGCAACAAATACAAGAAGTTTGTCGACACGGCCTGTTACCGAACGTTGTTCTGACTCTGATAACAAAGACAAAATTTCGTTCTCCATCATTTTTTGAAGACATAAGATTCCACTGATAATTTCTTCAAATACGTTCTTTAAGAGGTCTCGCTTCTCTTGGAATGTGGTGCTAAATCACTGAGTAAATGCAATCCGACGTTTCAAGACAATCTATTTATCTGTACTTCAAAACCGAGCTGACATAGCAACTAGGTTGTTTAGAAACGTAGTGTGCAATTTTCCCAGTAACACAAAGTCACATTTTAGTAGAATGAGACCTAAACTACACGTTTACGAAAGCTTTTATTGCGTAAGTTCTTTACAAGATTCGCAACGATTTCCTGCCATTGCAATTTACCGTAAGTACAAATCTAATGTTCTGAGCTATTCTTACTGTACAGCCTCATAGTGGTAATTTCATTTCATTTCTGTAAATATAGGCTAAAATTTGCAGATAAATGATTCAAATGAAGGTTAACAAAATTCGTGGATTATAAGCCCTATTTTCTGCAGACCATCTGGAAGTGGCTTCTGAGAAAATTAGCTTCATTTGAGTTTCGTGTAAGCCAGCAATTACATAAAATCGAAGAAGCCTTAACTTTGCCCAGCACTTAGAGTGTAAATGAATGTCGCCAAAAGTAATAAAATTATATTGATATTGAAACTGTTTAATATGTAATCAGACTGTGGAATACTAAATTCTAGGGATAGACCTCCAGAATAATCACATGCATTCAGCGTAAGAAAGGAGTAAAATGTAATTATGAGGAAATATTAATTGACGTTTCTTGAGATTGATGGTAATTAATTTGGCAATCTAAAATTTAACTAATGAGTAGATTAAAATCATGATTATTAACCTTTAGACGCCTAACGTCAACTATAGTTGACGTACCGCACCGCTAACCACCAAAGTTGCATTTTATATATTTATTCAACAAATATAGGTACCTAATATTTTAAACATTGTGTATACTCTCCGTTTTTTTTCTTCAAAATGCAGATTGTTTCATAATTCTAACGTATTTGGTTATGTATTATTCACATTTTATATACAGGGTGTGCTAAAATTAAAAAAATTCCGGCGCCAAATGGTTAATGACTAAATGTACAAGTATGTGCGAAATAAGGCCTTTTTATTCTAAATACCTTTTATACTACACGAACTTTAGATTTATTCTAGGTCGAATGTAAACTATGAACTAAGAATAAGTGAAAGAACCACTCATTGTTAGTTCTAAGGTACCTTCCTATCATTTCCATGGAAGGGAAAAGAAAAACCGCGATAAATGTTAGAAGTGCCGACCTTCTGTAAGTTCACCACAACCAGGGACTTTCCAAGTCTATGGGGTCTAATAGAGTTTTTGTTATGCACACATCTCAGTTCCAATTCATTTTATGCCCACTATTACCTACTCAAACAATGAAGTTGGCGTGCCTATATTAAACTATACAGGTAGATAAGATATTACATATTGCACTTCAAAATTCTTCGATAAAATATATCGCTTATATAACAAGTACAATAAAATATACATAAATATGCTATATTTTATCTCTAGTGTAATAAGATATCCAAATATGCGTTAATAGTATTGGTTCTCATAAGCTAGCAGGTGTGGTAAGTTCAAATTAAATTAAGGCAAATGAGGCACGCGTTAACAAACATATCCGAAAGGAACTATTATGGCTTGCTCACTCTATAAACCTAGTGCTGTAGACAGTTTAGGGCTTTCTTCTACAGAAGCAACAGTGCTACAATGTAACGGGATGGCAACTGCGTATGCGCGTAAAGCATTTTTTTAAACACGCATGGGCAGATTATATGTGCGAACGCTCTTGCGCCCAGAAACACATGTTGTTCTTCGCGTAAAATGTCCACCAGAATGTGGGATATGATGTAAGCGTTAAATAACTAAATTATTTTGGAATGTTTCTCAAATGTAAGAGTCATAAAATCCCATTTAACAGTTTTCAAATTGTCACAAGCTTACAATTATGCCGACAGAATTCGTTAAAACACTTTGTAGGGATGCAAACACACTTAAAATCATATGTTAATTTTGTAAAGCAAAGATCATTTAATGAATATTAAAGGTGCAGTGCGGGATACAGCTAAACATTCAGATTTTTCGTGCTTCTTTGAACCCCAAAAAAATACATAATACGTTGTGATCGAATGTCGAAAAAGACCACTATCTTATCCAGTTTTCCCGGTGCTTTGATATCATGTGTTCTCTTTTTACTATTCCTCTTCCTCCTACTTCCTTACTTTCTTATCCTTTTTCTTCTCCTCTTTTCAGTAAACTCTTATTATTATCGTAAGAAAATTCACTTCTCTACGAAACTCCACCTCAGATTCTCTCCAACCAATTAAAATATGGACATGTCGCAAAATCTTAATTTTGCTTAAATTTCTTTGCACGGTGTACCGCAAGAGCATTTCATAAGGAAGCTAAGGATATTTAAATAACTTAGAACTCAATTTCTCGCAACCGAGAAAGTCTACTTCTTTGTTTCTCAACATCACTCTCTTACGACAAAGAATAACTATGCAGAAATTCTGGGAAAAGGAAGAGAGGGTGCTACAAGGAAGAAGTGACTGGCGCTGCTAAGAACAGTACGAAAACCTCGTACGTAACCAATTTGACCTTAGTTATAAACTGAGTAAAGTTTTAATTTTCCTCTTTGTAGTATCTATTAAAACAACGCCACTTGATTGAAGTCTTTCAACTTATTAACGCGAAGATGCGGTAAGTGTTTCACAAAATGCAAAGCGAAGGTCTGTAAATTTCCTTTCTTTCGCACCCATAATGGAAGCTTCATATCCTTGGAACAAGTGTTTCTTGGAAATGTTTATTGCTTGGGAAAAGCTGAGGTCTACATTGCCCCACGCTGTCAGATACTGTTTTGTTCGCAATTTCCTTTCTGCTGCTTATCATCCTTTCCCTTTCTACACAAACAGCGACACACGTGAGGGCATGTATATTACGTTTCCAAATAAAGTGTTATAAAATACAGGCCTTTGAATTCATGTCAGTTTATTCTTTCAATAAAAAAGGCAAATCATGAAAGAGGTACAAAAAGACTGTCTACTGCCGAGAGCATGTGGCAGCTTACAGCAAAACTAACCTAAAATGCTGATCCTCTACGGGAGACCTTATAAACATATTCAGTAAATTAATGATATTGATAATGGAAAGTTGGGTTTTATAAATATTTATTTTATTACAACAAAATAATGTTACTTAAATGTCTGCAATTCCTCTGGATTCATTTTAACATAAGCTTTATTGAACAGACTGCAGGTACAGGTATATTCGACAGGTAAATATTTCGGTTCCCAGATATATTTCTAGGTTTTGACGTTTTGCTGACCGTGCATCTCAGTATATTTATCTCAGTAATTAACCAACTTGATGCACAAAGTTTTGTTTTACAGTAAGTTTATTTCATGCCTCTACATGTTTCGAGCATATGCGCTCATCATCAGGAGGTCAAAATTGCATTATACAGCATCTGGTATCATCACACCTATAAGTGGCCGTCTCGTGCACGAGACTCTGATATGTTATGTTTGTCATTTCAAATTGTTATATTTATTTTTAATTTAAGTGGCCCTATATAAATTCTACAGGTAATACCGGGCTGTTAAAAAATATTTCCAGATAGAATTTTTTCCGGATCAGGAAGGCGACAGTTAGCATCAGTCGGCTAATCGGTGGAAGTTCCTTTCAAAACATTCATGCTTGATGCTTGGGCACACATTAAGTTTTTCTTGGATTTATTTACTTCATTTCCCACTGCAATTAATACATTTCATCTGATTTAAAATTAAAAAATCTGTGCTTCACTTAACAAATACATTCTGAATGGATTTTATTTCTCTATACAGCATTAACCAGACTGGTTATAAATGGAAAGGTAGAAATTTGTTTGAAGTTTGGGAATTACTTTTTGTAAGTGTTCAAAGAGTCACTTGTAATGTGATTTTTATTTCCAAGCTTCTGTTCACATAACGAATTCATATAAAGAATGAAATGTAGTAACGAAACTGTAAGGTAGTGGAAAATGTGATAGGAATGTTGTTTAATTTATATTACAGTAGAGACACAATTTTTTTTGTGATTAAGTAGCATTTGATCCTTGCTCTGCCATCTATATAATGTACACTTCATTAAAACAGAACTATTTAAATTTAATAACTTTACCTAGAAACTTCGTCGGTTGGTGAAATCAAGTACACCAGCTTCACATTACAGGATGCCATCATAATGTGTTCTCTTCTACTTACCCGGATGATCCTGCGAACACATTATTACGGCAGCTCTGCAAACAAAAATAAATCACATCCCAACCTTGAATATTAGGCAGCCCATAGTGTAAATCTCGTCTCGCTTCATAATAACTCAGCTGGAGACGTTGAATCAGTGTCTGTGTGTAATAGTTGAATAATGACCTGGCAGAAATGGCTTATTGTCCCTGGTGGCACCAGTTTACGTGTGCTGGAAAGTATTTCTCATCTTAAGCAAACGAATATCTTTGATATTCATCTTTCCCCAATTTTAGATGCTCTAGTTTTCATTCATTTTCCACATGTATGTGTATATATATATATATATATATACACACACAAACATATTCAATAAGAAAACTAACTACATACAAACATATACATAACTAACTTTCACATAAATTGATTTCCTTCGATGGTGCTAAATTTGCCCGTGATAAGTAGGTTACTGTCACCACTGCATAGCGCTTCCTCAGGTTGCAAGACTAAGTGGGTCTGCAGGAGCTTAGGTGGGACACAGGGAGCACGGTAAGAGCAGGGAATTATAATTTTTTCTACGGAAATAACAAAGAAAATCACAAATTCGAAACAGGATTTCTTGCACACCACAGAATAGTATCAGCAGTTAAGTGAGTGGAGTTTGTTAGCGATAGGGTGTCATATATAGTTCTGAGAGGTCGCTGGTGTAATATCATTGTTCTGAATGTGCGTGCACCGAGTTAGGAGAAAAGTTATGGTTCCAAAGGTAGTTTAATGAGGTTTTAGAGCAGATTATTATCATTCTCCTCAGTACCATACGGAAATCACATTAGGAGATTTAAATGCAAAAGTAGGGAGAGAGAATATTTTCAAACCGACAATTGGGAATGAGAGTCTACATCAGGATATTAATGATAATGATGTCAGAATAGTAAACTTCGCCACATCAAAAATCTGGTTGTTAAGATCACGATGTTCCTGCACCGAAACATTCATAAGTACACTTAGACCTCTCATGATGGGAAGACTCAAAACGAGTTTGATCGCATATTGATAGATAGGAGATGGCATTCGAGCATACTAGATATACGAAGTTTCTGGGGAGCTGACTGTGATACCCATCACAATCTGGTGGTAGCAAATGTTCGGGAAATATTGCAACTAAGTAAACTAGCGGCAAAGAAATTTGACAAGGAAAGATTTAATCTCAAGAAACTAAATGAGCTGAAGTTTAGGAAACAGTGTCAGATTGAGATTTCAAACAGGTTAGCAGCTTTGGAGATAGCGATGACATAAATAGGGCATGGTAGGACATTAAAGAGAATAACTAAACATCAGCTAATAGTCTATTTCTGCACGAATTGAAGCAGCACAAACCATAGTTTGGTGAAGAATGTATAGATGTTTTAGACCAAAGAAAGTAGAATAAAATGCGATGGGAACAGGATCCAAGCCAAGACAGTGTAAGAAATCTGAACAATGTAAGACTTGTAGCTAACAGACATTTCAGGAAAAAAGTAGGCATTTCTGAATGCTAAAATTGAGACACTTGAAAATAACAGTAATATGAAAAATATTAAGGACTTGTATAAGGGCATTAATGACTTTAGGAAGAGCTACCAGTAAATGACGAGAAGGGTGATTTGGTTGCATAGTCCCACAGTATTTTGGCTAAGTGGAGGGACTATTTCTCCTAGCTATTGAATGTACACGACTATAATGATGTTAGGCAGACAGAAATACACACAGCAGAAACACTGGTGCCTGAAACAAGTGCCTTTGAGTTTGAGTTGACTGTTGAAAATGTAAGAAGTCACACATCACCAGGTATTGATCAAATCTCAGCAGAATTAATTAAGACAGGTGTGTAGAATAATTCGCTATGAGATCCATAAACTTGCTAATACTGTTTGCAAAAAGGAGGAATTGTTTGAGGGGTGGAGGGAGTCGATCACTCTACTTATCTACAATAACAAACATCACAGATGCTGAGATCTCACCCTCGTGACATACCCATACCAACCCAACAAAGTACTACCACCATACTTTCGGATGAAAACCTGATGGTGGCCGCAATGGGCCGAAACATGTAGTTACTATCATCCTTTATTAAACATCTTTTTAAATATTGTTGTGTTATTGACTAATACCTAACCTATTGTTTATATACACACAACGGGGATGGCTCACTTTAGGATCATCAATGTAGATTTCGACACAACAGGTAAACTACAGATCATATATACTGCATTCGTCAAACACTTGAGAAAAAAAAGGAATGCAACGAAGCAGCTCTTTATAGACTTCAAGACTGCTTATGCTTCAGTTAGGAGGGAGATCTTGTTTAATAGTCTCGTTGAGTTTGATATCCCCATGAAACTGGTAGGGCTAATGAAAATGTGTCTGGCCGAAACGTATAGCAGATTCCTTGTAGGCAAGAATTTGTCTGACATGTTTCCTATTAGGAACGGTTTGAAACAAGGAGTTGCTTTGTCGCCGTTGCCTTTCAACTTTGTTTTAGAATATGCCATTATGAGGGTTCAGGTAAACTAGGATGGCTTGAAATTAAATGTTGCACATCAGCTTCTGGTTTATGCTGATGACGTTAATATTGGTAGGGAGCGTACATACTACTCGTATAAAGGAACACGTAGGAGCTTTGATAGTTACTAGTAAAGAGACTGGACTAGAAGTAAATGCTGATAAGACTAAGTACATGGTCATGTCTCGAGATTAGAATGCAGGACAAAGCCACAATATGAAGATTGATAATAGACCCTTTGAAATGGTTAACTATTTCAAATACTTGGAACAATCTTAACAAATAAAAATTCTATTCAGGAAGAAACTAGAAGAAGTTTGATACCAGGGAATGTTTGCTCTCATTTGGCGCAGTATCTGTTGTCTTCCAGTTTGCTATCAAAATATTTAAAAATTAAGATTCAAGGAACTATAATTTTGCCTGTTCTTTTGTATGGTTGTGAAACTTGGTCGCTCACATTGAGGGAGGAACGCAGGCACAATGCGTCTGAGAATAGGGTGCTGAGGAAAATATTTGGGCCTAGGATGGACGAGGAAACAGGGGAGTGTAGAAAAACTACATAATAAGGGGCTTAATGATTTGTAATCCTCACAATATTTTTCGGGTGATAAAATCTAGAAGAATGAGATGGGCGGGTTATGCAGCGCTTATGGGTGAGAGGAGAGGCTTATACAGAGTTTTGGTGGTGTAACCCGAGGGAAAGTGACCACTTGGGAGACCCAGACTTAGATGGGAGGATGATAATAAAATGGGTTTTCAGGAAGTGGGAGGTGGGTGTATGGACTAGATCGAGCTGGCTCAGTACAGGGACAGGTGGCGGGCACTTGTGAATGCGGTAATGAACCTTCGGGTTATAGGAAAGGCGGGAAATTTCTTGACTGGCTGAAAACCGGATATCCTCTCAAGAAGGACTCTGCTCCATTGAGTAAGCAAGTAAGGCTTTAAATTTGCATTACTTCAATTTGAAATGAAACACATATATGTCAAGAATATGTGTAAACTCTTCTGTATCAATATCTGGGTAAATTCTCAGTGGGTTTAATTATTTTATAAATTTTGGTTTGGGTGCTTATAAATAGGGAACATCAGTAAAGTTAAAGCTTCTCTCAGAAGTTCGGTACACATTCCAATATTCCAGTCAAGAGTGTTTATTAAATTATTACTTTCCACTTTTTCAAAGTAGGCTACAATATTATGCTTCCAACCACTTCTCCTCTACATATATATTGACGCTTATTTTCTACGACACACTCAAAATTCAGCCGTATGTTGCTGTGACAGGGGAGTGATGAAGTGGAAAAGTATGGATGGTAGTGATCATGGTTTGGTTATGTGTTGTTCTGGCACCGACAGTTGGGTGGAGGAACCAAGAACAAGCAGGGGAACCTCAGTCCGAGTAGCCGAATTGGCGTCCATGATTTGAACCAAATAGTTTCAGATTAGAATTCTAAAGCGTTCTAGCTAAGAGATCCTACTGCATATCTAGGTCTAGTTTTCCTAACTGGTCCCTATTTTTCACTCTTCCTAACTAGAATGGTGGAGGCTTCTATAACAGCCCACATGCGTGCTACACCTTCCGCTTGTCACATCCCTCCGATTTAACTACCCAAATAATATTTTATACTGAATGAAAATTACGACGCTGTTCTAACTTCCAGTCTTACAGGTCGAAAGGTCCTCATCAATGTCCTATTTGCGAACATCGTCACCCTGCATGCAGTTTGTGCCGTTGTGTCTAACAGTATATTTGATTATCTAGGTTCTCAAACAAGCCATCAAGGAGAGAGGGGGAAAGTCATTTTGACGAATTTAAGGATAAAAATGTAATACCTTCCTGTCTGTTTAACTATGCAAACGTCCAGGCTTCGTGTCACCTAACGCATACCTAGCCGACTCGAATCGCTACATTGATGGAAAATCTGGAATAGTGTAGGATCATCACGGTTTGTATATGCATATTCAGCACACATGAACATGTCGAATTCAAATTCTTTATTTGTCCAAATAATACACACAATTCTTATAAAAATCATTTAAAATTATAATACTTGCTCTAACATGTTTCGATTTACACAAACCATCATCAGGGAGCTCTCAGCCTGTGCTTCGCTGAAGTTACAATGTAGACTGCATATGCAGCCACATTACCGATAACTTCAAATAAAGATATGTAACTGAACTTCTGTCGCACGGCACCATCCGCACCGTACACAAGACCTACGCAGCGGCTCTCAAAACCACCATCCATCCACAAACTCGGTGCAGAAAACCATATGCCGCAGCTCAACATCTGATGCTCCTTTTGATGGGCGTATGCGCCCGAAACATGTAGAGCTAAGAATACATCAATAAAATTACCTTGTTGTATCAAGTTGGCATTTCACATTATTTCATAAGGAAGATGCATGGTCAAACAATCCTCATTGTGTTGACTTCTTTGTTACAGTTTTAATTACTTTGTGATTTATCAGACACCAACAGACCGTGACGATCGGTCGCTGTTCGCTTACCAATTAGCATAGCACTTCTTTTCAATTTATTTGTCCTTATTATATCATTTGACTACTTCTTTACACAGAATGGATTCAACTGTTCTAAATATCAAGAGAAGTTGTGCTTTCGGTTTACGACTCCAGACATAAAACGAAGTGTAAAATAAAAGTAGAATAATATGTTTGTTATAAGAACGGAGCTCTTAGTGAAGTTTCAATTAAGTTGTTTTGAGAGAGATTCAGGATACTCCCTTAATTATACCGATGTACTTTTTGCACATCATCATTCACTGTATTTATGATACTGACTTAGAGTTGCTGATATTCTTACAATTGCTTGCAAAGTTTACAGACGACCGATTCGAAATACAATTTGCTTTTGAAAAGTATAAACGAAATTATGTTAGGAAATGTTCTCATGGCTTATCACATCTGGCTCGTTCGTTCTTTTGTTACCACTATAGGCTTTCTTCACAAGTTTTCAAAAGATCTACAATCGATCATGGTCTTATTATTTTTAAATAATTGAGTGTCTAGTCGGCAGCAGCCTGTGTTTCGCGGAGAACACAGTCTGTCTGTGTTAGAGGCCAATGACATTAGCATGTGTAAGCGTTGATAGAAAGTGTCGGTTGTTTTAGGTCGGTTTCAACCATAGTCGATACTTCTTCATCATCATCATCATCATCTACATCATCATCATCTTCTTCTTCTTCTTCTTCTTCTTCTTCTTCTTCTTCTTCTACTACTACTATGGCGCTACAACTCTGAAAGATTCTTGGCATTCTCGACAATAGCCTTCCATTTAAGGCGGTCCTGTACTTGTTCTGCCTATTTCACAAGCTTCATCTTCTTCAAATCATTCCTGACATCATCATCCCATTTAGACTTGGGCCTTCCAGCTGGTCCTCCTGTGAATGGTTTCCATTTGTGTATCCTTTTCACAATGCTGCTTCGGGCATTCTATTTAAGTGTCCAAACCAACTCAATCGTTGGGTTTTAACATAATTTATTATGTTCCGGTGTTCAATTAATTCATCCAAATCCTTATTTGTGTTAATTCTCCAAATACCGTTGGCTTCCTTATTTGGCCCAAATATTTTCCTTAATATTTTCCTCTCAAACACAGAGATATTTTGTATAATACTTTCTTTGAGGATCCATGTTTCACAGCTATATATTACAATTGGTCTAATTACTGAACAATATAACTTAAATTTGGATTTCCTGGACACCAAATTACTTTTAAAAACCGCTTTGTTTACATAGAATGCTTTATTCCCTTTTAGCAATTCTTTCTCTAATTTCTTCTTTTAGAGTTTTATTCCCATTAACAATAGTACCAAGGTAGATGAATGATCCAACCTGATCAATATGCTTGTTGTCCACAGTTAGTTTATGTAGTTCGGTTTATTTCCTTGCACATTTCATGTACTTCGTTTTGTTCTCATTTACTATTAGACCAATTTGTAATACAATTGAGCTTCTTTAAAAAAAAATTCTTGCATCATTTTTGTTACTTGCTTCTTCTATTTGTCTAATTTTGTTGTTTATCCAGATTCTCTTTTTTTCTCCTCATATTCTGTTAGCTTCCGTTCTTTTCGCTTCATATATTTCGCGAGTAGCTCTAGTTTGAACTTGTAAATATTTCTTTCTAGCTCCATTCTTCTGTGACATTATTAACTTACACGACTTGTCCCACCATTCATTCCTATTAGAAGTGGCTTGTGTTTGGATAACTTCGTTAGCTGATTCTATTATTGTGTCTCTAATTTGTGTCTATTCTCCTTCGATATCCTGTTGAGCTTCTTTTCCTATTAGTCTATTATGAAGACATGTTCTGTATTGTTTTAGCTTTGCTGGATCCTGTAAGTTACTTTGATTCCATTTTGTTTGCTTCATTGTTTTCATTTGCGTTCCGATCAATTTCTGCTTTATTATAGTTTTCACTAAAAATGGTCAGATTTGCAATTCAATCCTCGCATTGTTCTAACATCCTCTACCACTCCTTGCATCTATAATTACATGGACTATTTGATTCGGCGTGTTGCCATCTTGTGATATCCATGTTTTTTATGTATTCTTTTATGTTGGTAGTAAGTGCTTATTATCTTCATATTGTTTGCAATTGCTTACTCACAGACCCACTCACCATTCCTATTTGTGATCTCATGGAGTGTATGTTTACCTTCAGCATTTTGGTATAGACCTTCCTTTCGAATTTTGGCTTTCATATCTCCCAAAATTATAACTATGTCATGTTTGGGAATTTTTTATGGATTGTTTGTAAACTGTCATAGAAGTTTTCTTTTTTTCTTCAGTTTTCTCTTCAGTAGGAGCATGTGCACGTATTATAGATAAGTTATTAAATCTTCTTCTAATTCGTAATTTGCATAGTCTTTCATTATATGTTTCAAAACTTAGTATGTTCTTCTTAATTTCGTTTCGAATCATGAATCCAGTTCCAATCTGGCCAGTGTTTTCTAGGTTACAGCTAGAGTAGATTGTATAATTAATTTTATTAATTTTTCCGACTCCCTTCCATCTTAGTTCTTGTAAAGCTATTATTTGCAATTGTGTTTTTTTACATTTCATTGGCTATTTCATTCATTTTTTCCTACTTTCAGCAGTGTCATTATATTCCATGTCCCCACATCAATCGTGTCCTTTCTTATCCGCTTAACTCGCGTCTGTTGTCTTCGTATTTTCGGCCTTTCATTCCTTTGTCGAGAATTTTTAGTATGTCAAATTTTCCGAGAAGAGGTTGCTGGCCTTGTACTCAACCCCCGCTACCTTGGAGGACCTAAGATTTTTTGTCGGGTTTGTCTCCCTTAGCTGGTTTGTCCCAATTATCGCGTCAGGAACTCGCGTCTCGCCCTTGCATTTCTTGGCCATCCGAAGACATTTCCAGGGGCCATGGCGGGGACATGCATGAGTAGGACTTGGCAAGAGTAAGTGGCATTTCTCAGGTTTTAATGGCACAGACACACCAGCAGGTTATGTGTCCCTGAGACTACATACTGCCGCTTTGAAACCCACCATAGTTGATATATGTTAACAGTATTTGGAGGGAATTCTAAACATGAAATTTAACATAAATTCTTCCCGTGGGGGTCACTTCGTTTCAAGCGGACAGTTGAACAGATACACAGAGATAAGCAGACTAACAGTTATTTTTGCAACTGCTTTGCGAACATACCTACAGGTCTCTGTGGCCTCCGTCAAATTAACTTCAGATTATCTCAGGGATTATTCAATTGAGTGTTACCGTGTAGAATATAATGACAATATCAGCCCTAGTTCAGTGAGAGATGGTAAGCGATAATTGGTACTTTTAAAGCTTAGGAATAACTTGTGTCATTAACAAAAAAATTTGAACCCATATAAGCCTGTTAGCTTTCTGACTAGACACAAATAAAACATTTTCGCTATGTCATGACACTTGGACGCTGGACTATTTCATTTATGTGGACAATAAGTTTTCTCGTTCTTCTCCATGGAGGTGTATTGAATAATACATCTAAATTCACGATTTTTGACTTCGACATAAGACATATTAAACGCTAAATCCACTCTTCTTCTTGTCATAGTCTTTGCATCTTTTTGTTAGGAAACTGTCTGGAAAATGTGACCGTCAAAATACGTCTGTATGTAGAAGGACATGTGGCAGATCATGATCTTGTTATGGCGTGGCTGGTCTCGCAATGGGGAAAACAGTGCCCGAAATTACAACTTATGGGGAAGAGGCTGATAAGCTTCTAAATGCATATGTCAGCAATTTGAAGACATCTAAGGAAGTAAAAATATCTGTGCGAACAATGTGTATCTAAAGCAGGTCACCAAATTTTAGGCATAATTAGTTGGGTAATTAAAAGTCAACACGACAAGAACCTTTTACACACGTCTGTGGGAAGAGGACATGAGGAGATACTTAAATTAAAACAAAAAAAGTCCGAAACTTCTTTCAAATTTGTCATTTTCCTTTTGCTGCCAAACGCTGATGAAGACAGGACCTTCACACCACCGCAACCTACTCTGTGTTTCGTGACACACTACTGTTTTTTGTTCTGACAAATTTCGGAATGTACTGGCAGAGGTACGACAGGTTATGACCTAATCTGAACTGTCTAGATAATGTCTTACATTTTACATTTCCATATATTCCGTACGCACTTAAAAGAAGGGTGAGCTTTATTGACACGAGTAGAAAGAGCTCCTTCCTGATCCCATACCAACATGCAAAACTAAAATCTTTGCCTTTGAGCATGTGGTGTGTAACCTCGTCTACTTTGCCAGCTCTGCTAACCTCAAGCTTTCTTTTGCCTGATTAACGCCTGTCAGTCACAATCGGTACCATCAAACATGAAACAGCAAAACAGGTACCCCATATTTATTTTTGTAACTTTTTTATTTTAACAAGTACAAAGATGTCTCTTACATACATGTGCTTGCCTAAACAAGCCTTTTTCTGTGTAAACTCCTTAATTCGTGGATGGACTAGGTTAAGGCACGATGCTGGCGATATCAGCGAAGTAAAAACCCACATGGCGAAAAGGATGTGGAAGATAATTCATTGCTGGAAATAAGAGTACGTGTTAGGTTTAGGGGTTCAAAGGCAGCAAGGGGGTAACCAGTATGGACGAGAGGACACCTTCTAAGTTTTAGAAATATATTAGGTTTGGACGTACTTTGGTCCAAGTCATATGTTAATTTATTTTAAAGAAATAATGGAAAATTACCTAAATACGGTGGGAAAGGGCAGTTCCTCGTCTACAGAAAATATTCCAGTTCTATTCCTTATTATCAGTTTTCATCTCCATTCTTTCTCCTCTTTCAATTATCTTCTTAATAACTAATAATCTAGGACCTGAGTGCAGAAATTCCTAGTCCCTGTTCTATTGCACCGATTCTCATTCTAAAAGCCCTTCCTTTTTTGATAGTAGGAGGATCGGTATTTTGTGAAGCAAGAAAGGCCACAAAGCTAACGCACTAATTTTGATTTAAGCCTTCAATCTCAGTGTCCGAGTTGTTCATGTTTATGTGTCATTTGGGCCATGCGAACATATCTCGTGTACGAGACGGCCACCTACAGGTGTGATGATACCAGAGGCTGTGTAATGCAATTTTGACCTCCTAGATGATGAGCACATGTGCTCGAAACATGTAGAGGCATGAAATGAACTTGTTGTAAAACAGGAATTTTGTGTATCAAGTTGGTTATTTACTGAGATAAATATACTGAGATGCACGGTCAGAAAAACGTCAGAACTTGGTTTTTAATTCCATATTTGGTGTATTATTTCATCTTGAAAAACACTTAATCGAAACTGAGTGTAGTTATTTTTTTCATATAAGCCGTCCTAACGTACTGAAATGCCAACGACTCACACGCTTCCACTTACTTCTTAAAATCAGGAAAACAAACTGTAGTTTGTTTTCTAAAGATTTTGCTTTGAATACATCAGCGCAACTATTTTACGGTTCCTTATGCGAGAACTGGGAAACTTTTAATATTCGTAAGTTACTTGAAAACTTAGTCGTCTTTCTCTCACACTCTAAGGAATAAATGCTGAGTATTTTATTTTATAACTAATTAACTGAGGGAGCCACTGAGCTCTTACTTTGCGAATGCCTTCATTGGAAAGAAACAAAGAGTATAGAACTGTATAACGCAGGCAGGTGGACCAAAAAGTGTAAAACATAGATGAAATCACAACTGTGAACAAAATGAAACTAGAAAATAATGTTAGAAGAACAGAAATCTTAACTGAACCTAAGAAGAAGTAGTGATGATGATGATGATGAAGATGATAATAATAATAATAATAATAATAA
>Ga0136643_10004079_pt1 | contig 19979 bp, 12 predicted proteins | sample TergutLab28metaG_FD_96883 | JGI IMG/M metagenome (GOLD analysis project Ga0136643, IMG submission 96883) | Labiotermes labralis P1 segment gut microbial communities from Petit-Saut dam, French Guiana - Lab288 P1 (version 3) (version 3) | ecosystem: Host-associated > Arthropoda: Insects >...
AAACTGCTCCGACATGTTTCGGTCCTAAGACCATCATCAGGGAGCTGTATTTCTTTGCCTTGCTAAAGTCACATTAAAAGCCACATTAAAACCAGTCATAAATTAACTTCGTTGTACTAGTAGAGTACTGTGGCAGCATGCCATGTTGTGTAATGTTATGTTGCGAAGAGTGCCCTGCTATGGCAGGGCGCGTATAAGCGTCATGTCCATATTAGGCCTGGCTTCGCCGAACAAATAACATCACCACGAATGTTGTATGTTCATGGCTGTATGCATTGCCGACGAGATGGGGGGGGGGGGGACCCGGTACAAATTACCGGTTCCCTGCCGTCCGGAAGGGGCTCGGGACCCGGCTATGCTGCATACGTTCTTATCTTTCTCGGTAGAATCATTATTTGTCGACTATACAAATCAAACCTTTCAGACCAAGCACAATTCACTCTGCAACTGAGAGTCCATCCTTCCGTTACGAATTTCAGCCGGTCCGCCCTTGCTGGTGGCTCCGAAAGAAATTTTGTACCGGGGCCCGAACCCGCTCTCGGCGTTCCTGGCTGTAAGTCCCATCGAAGGTAAATCAGTTGCTTTCAGTAAATCCTGCTGTCTCCATCTTCTTCTTGGACGACCTATATCTCCCTTGTTCCATGGGGTTGGTACTGTAGTGCTAGTTTTGGTAGACGGTTGTTTTCCGTTTTGTTTACGTGTTGAAGCCAATTTTGTAGGTAGTTTCTAATCCCATATACTATACTGTCCTGATTCAATTAATTCCTAATGTCAACATTTCTTTGTTTATCCCGTTTTGTAAGGCCTAGGAGTGACAGGATGCGCATTTGTGCTGCGTTTGTTTGTTATCCACAGCTCGCTTCCGTAACGGACTCTCTCGTCTTCGAAATAATGTTGGGAATTCACACTTTTGTGTCTACTGACATTTGCTCGTCAAAGTATATTTTAATCATTCCGTTTTAATGAATTGTATTTACGCATTTTTATCTCTACGTCTGATCTGTAGTCTGAATTCTTGTTCCTTAGACACGTAAATTCTGTCACTTCTATAATTTTTCTTCAAATTCAATTTTTACCCTTTTCACATTTTACCACACATCGTCATTGTTTTTATTTTACACGTGGATATCTTCAAGGAATACTTTTGGCAACATAATACAGCCTAAAGCTCGTAATCGTGAGAAGAAAGAATGAAGCGTCGGCGGTTCAGTTCAAAAATGTTAATTGTATTTTTAAAGTTTTCCATCCCGAAGTGTTACAACATATAAATAAAATACTACACGTCAGTCGTTAACACATTTTATTTATATGTTAATTGCCTTATTCAAATTTCTTTAACTAAATGCATTGAAATAACATGAAAAATATAAAGAATATACCAAAATACTATTTTATTTTCTGGATATAATAGATACATATTATGTATGTCATGTAATTGCCACTAACTATTATAACATTTAAACACGTCAAACAGCGAGTCAAAACTGAGAATCCTATAATATCCTGTTTAGTCTTCTTGGTTCTTCTCAGTCACTTCTCTAATGGTAGTCACTGTTTAAGGAAACCCATCCAGTCATAAACCCCTTGCAAACTCACTGTCAACAGTTTGTTGCAGTATTTTGACAGTGGAAATGGAAGCAACAAGCACGAAATTAGCAGATCTTTGGCAAGAAAGCCAAAACAGAATATACCAATCCGAAATTCAACAGATGGGGGACAGCAGCCAGTAAGGAAACACCGTAATATTTTCAATACATTTTCCAACAAACGCACTTCTTGATACAATACACACACATAACACATGAAAAACTCCTACATGTTTCGACACCCTGGTGGCATCTTCAGTGAATTACTGTAACAAAGGTATACGAGCCAACCTGCTGATATATTTGTTCATAGTTACATGCTTAATTACAAAAATAGTTGTTAAAATACATAAAAATCTAATACTTGTTTTTTCCAAGAGGTTTCACCACCTGTCGGGAACAAGTAATACACCTATAAAGCAGGCTCAGTTTTGAGCCTTGCATGAACACAAATACAGTAGAACTCCACTTATCCGGACGTTGGTTATCCGGAACAGCTTGGTCCCTCGGGTAAATTTGTCGAGAATTCTACAAGACTATCTCGCCGTGAAATTACCGGTTATCGGATTAAGTACAGTACAGTGTTATGGCTTCTAGAACAACAAATCAGGCGTGGTCGAAAGTTTGAGACGCAGGTACATACTGTAAATAGTAGGCTAACAGCCGAATTTCAAACTGCCAACGTAGCCTATTTTCAAAGAAAAGTCCAGGTATCCGGATTTTCTGCATATCCGGATTGCTAGCCGTCCCAATTATTCCGGATAAGTGGAGTTCTACTGTACATATTGCACTTTAAATCCAAGAGCCGTATGAATTATTTGAGTTGAAAATTGACTTTTAGATTATGGACATCATCTGCCAGCAATTTTCTGCTGATTGTTATAACAATGTTAGTTGCAAATTATTTGCTCTCGGAAACCAGCGCATCTAATATTGGTTTAATTTTCTTTGTGTGAACACCTTTGAAATTACGAAAAAAGAGGCTATCAATGCGAATGCGTTTCCAGCTGCACAGAACAACACGAAATACCTGCAAAAAGAAAGTAAAATACGAATACGAAGCGCTTATGGAACGGCAGCTTACTTGTACACTGGATGCACTGTAACATGTGGCACGTGGTGTGACGCCTTTAGTGCAGAGAATTCAATCCGCACCATAAATCAGTTAACGGCGTCAAAGGATTTCTTCAGAGCCAAAAGACAAGATTTATACTGCAGGTAACATCTGAAAATATTTCATCTGAAGGTCTTCAGGTATCGAAGTGTGAAATAAATAAATATATTAAATTAAAAGGTTATAACAACTCCCTGAAGATGGCACCTGGGTGCCAAAACGTATAGGAATTGCATCACGAAATGCATTCGTTGGAAAATACACTGATCGAGATTTAATGTTCATCCACTTTTAAAGAATGACTCTACCATAATCGTCCTTCGGATGCGATGTCTGGATTTACCGGCTTGCTTACCCTATACATACTCGTATATTCTCAAGGTTAAATTACATTTTCAGTGGCAGCTGAAGTGCGCGCCTTTCGTACGAAACTGTTTCTATGCAAAGGACTAGTTAAAGTTAAAGTGATCCCGTTACAGGCCCGCTGTGGCCCAGGCGGTGAGTAGAGGTATAGCTCTACTCTTCAATGACCTCGGCACTAGAAGTGGGTGAGTGGTCAGCAGCACGCCCCGGCCGCACTTTATCACCGGGAAAGACCGGGTACCCATTTTACAGGAGGCTGGGTGGGTCCCAGGGCCGGTCTCGACGGGCGAAAATCTCGTCCCCACCGGGATTCGATCCCGGACCGTCCAACCCGTAGCTCAGTCGCTATACCGACTGAGTTACCCGGCCCATGCTAAGGACGAGAGAAATCCTAAAATTTGGCAAGACTTCCTACAGTGACGCATTGCACTGAAGAAAAGATATGGGAACAGACTGCAGGAACTAGTCCAGCTTTAATCCACACTTGGGCGAATTATCAGAACAGTTCCTGCCATATGGCTCACTCTTGATAAGACCCATATGGCCGAAATGAGTGGATCTTTTTCACTATTTAGAATGGGCGGGTTGTCTAGCTAAACTCGCAGATATTTTTCGAGTTCTTGTGTGAATTCTTGAATGACTAGTGACGGCTTTGCTACATTTTCAACATACTTGTGCGATAACCCGTTTCTGCTATTTCATAATCAAGACATAGACACAGAATGTGTCTGCAGCTAGACTCAATACTTGCTGTTCGTTGCCACCTATAATCGACAAGTTGATGTCATCAAAGGAAGCACAAGTCTCTCACTCATACAGAATAAATATGAAAACGTTTAGCTGCTTTCCCGTTGTTAGGCGCGTTCGCAAAATTGCGAAAAACGACTATTACCTTCATGTCTAGCCGTCCGTCTGCATGGAACTCGGCTCTAGATGGAGGTATTTTCATACAGTTTTATATTTGAGTATTTTTTGAAAATCTATTGAGAAAATTCAAGTTTAATTAATACCTGACAAGAATAGCGGGTACATTACACGGAGACCAATAAACAAGTGTGATCATACCTCACTCATTTTTTACAATGAGAAATGTTTCCGACAAAAGTTGCAGAGAAATTCTAAACATACATTTTATGTTCAATAACTGTTTTTTTTTTTCTAAAACCGTGTCGGTTATGTGGAAAAATATTGTACAGTCGGACAAGTCACGGGTGGCAATATGGCGCGTTGCATGCTGGATACCTTAGGCTACAATACCAAGCTCATAATAGGCAATACTTATTGCTTTTCCACTACAATTGTTGGACGAAAACACTTCAATGTTACTTTACGGGCCATTGCCTGTCTAGTTAACTGTAGCAGTAAGTTAAAACGTTACACAATGCAACGTGCATAAAAAGGGAAATTAGAAAAGCTGAATGTTAATATTTTCAGCATCGTACGCGTGCATCTTTCGCTTGGTGATAGTGGTAGGCCAGGTAAGGTCGAAAAGCACTACTTTAAACAAGGCACACAACTATTTTCGGCGTGCACAGTGCCTTGCTGCATACAGAACAAAGACGAGGGTTCTATCGTAATCGGACAAGTGTTACAAAATGGTGTCAGTGCGCGTTACATACTGGTGTCAATTTATGTCTCAGGGGAAAAAAGCGCCAAATCAACCTCACATATGAACCTTAGCGTCCTACACTGCCGTCCCGTGGATTAACATAGGGTTTTCTGCAGACGAATAACTTTTATTCTTATAGTTCATGTATCCCGAGGTGAACGCAAATTTCAACGCTAAAGCTAAAGGGCGTTTGGTTTATTTTTCCAGCATACATCTAATAACGGTACTTCAAGAAATTCACTTCTTGCACTTCGCTGCCAAAGACTGTTGACGCCTACGTCCTAACAAGCTCTCCAATAAAGGAACCTCGGTTTATCGGTGAGCGAGCGAGGGGACGACAGACTGCATCAAAATATTATTTAATGAAACTAGATATAAACCCCTAACCACGTAGAGAATATCTCGCCTTTGAGTTTAAAATTTAGTCATCAACATCAAGATGGTAACAGTGTGAACTTCAGACGGTGGAAGTAGCATTAGTCACTACTAACATGCTCGTATGATCCACAAATGCTCTTTTCACACAGAATTGCATGGACTACCCAAATTTACGTTTGACCTACGGTTTAAGAAGCAGCGTCGAAATACTGGAGCTGACATTCTGTATGGAAATGGATTATACACGTAATTAGTGAAGTGGCATTTTTCTTGTCAAATCCCTCTAATACACAAATATGAATTGTTGAATGTCAAGAAGGGCACCTCCAGAATTTATATACACGATCCTCTCCAAACTATGTAAGAAGAAACAACAATTTTTTCATCAGTGATTTAATTCAACTATATTGTCGACATGTTTCGATCAACTAAGTGTTCATCATCAGGACGACTATACAAGCAGCTTTACGGTATTTTATCATGCACCTACATAAGCAGTCTACACACAGTCAGGATATTTGATACGGACAGTGACTAGACTGCTTACATAGGCGCATGATAAAATACCATAAAGCTGCTTGTACAGTCTTCCTGACGATGAACGCTTAGTTGTTCGAAATGTGTCGAAGACAATATAGTTGAATTAAATCATTGATTAAAAAAGTGTGCATTTTATTGGTTCTTCTTGCATATCACGATGCACAGTCCAGAAATCGCAAACCTTTCCAGAAGGTTAATACTTCTTTTAGTTCCAACTAGTTATGGTTTTTCTTACCTTCAGGCTTAAAATTCCATCCGAATCTCTACAATAGGTGTGGAGTGACGTGTCAACGATTATGAGTAAATTAAGCACCAGGTTTAGGTTTATCTCCAGTAGTGAACAGTGACCAGAGTCCTTTGTCGTATCAAAATGTTAAGGACAGGTTGTGAAAAGTAGGCTCCGACGACCAGTCTTCTGGGGTGTTACGCTGTGCCGTTTCATGAAGAGTTCCCGACGTTTCGAACAAATGTAGCGCTTTTATCTTTGGGGTCCAGTAGTCCAAGCCGAGCAGCCGTGCCCAACCAACAACACACAGTTAGTCGACGTACCTTAGTCTGTAAGGCCATTCCTGCGCACAAGATGCATTCCTGCGCTGTGATGCAGACACCTTGTAATTACAAGGAAGACTGCGCTTATGCTAAGTACCTTCCCAGCTTGGCCGCAAGACCTTGACGTAGTCATACTATGGACTTTCGCTACAAATTGTAGTGTGTCCTTTGGGGGGAGGATCATGTTGGACAAGCATCTCCGCGATCGCTGTGTCCCGGTTTTAATCACACCCTTGACATTCTTCCTACAACTATAGAAAATCAAGTAACACCTGTGTCCGATTAGCCAAAAAGTGTTAACCACAGTTCGTTCTGTCAACCTTGCAGCCTTTTACGAGCAACTTGAACTGACCTGCTACATCCAGGCGAATTTGCTCAACTCTCGGTCGGAAGAAGTGCCTTCACATTCGCTGAACTAGGTGGTTCCCCGCAGTTGCTAACTTTAAAAAGAGTCAACTGTCTCGGCCAATTGTCTGACGTGGTCAGCGAAAAAAAAATATGTCCCTGCGAATTTGTTTGTTACGTTAAAACGTGCGACAGTGGCAATGCGAAGACACTTAGGGTGCACCAACTGCAGCCTCCTGAAGGGTATGGCCAGCTGACCTCGAGACTGGGCACGCATGGTCGTCATGATATGGTGTACGAGCTACTGGCAAAGCAGAGTACAGTTTTTAATAGGCAGACCAATTCTATTAAGTAAAGGGCCTGAAATGCCCATTCTCTACGTTGCCTTCCTTCTTGCATGATCAGCCACGTATCGATGATTACCCCGCAGACACCGAGCTGTATCGAACCAATGGATAGGTTTCTCACACAGTTCTACTGACCGGGGCTATTTGAAGATAGTTAAGGAGCTGTTAGCACATAATCGTCTTAAACATGTCAGCACCCGAACAAACTGTTCGATGACATTCTGTGAGACAAAGACGAATAAGAGCTAATAATTTTGATTGTTACTGCTACCACTGGAAACGTTATAAATCCCCAAACGCTTGACACGTAGGGACTGCTTGACCCCGAAGATGAAGCAATATGATCCTCTGCAACATCGGGGTCAACTTATCCAGCGACACAGTGTAACATTCCGGGAATACCTGAATCTTCAGCAGCACCAGCACCAGTACCACCACCACCACTACCGTCGGAGCCTCATGTCTCGCAAAACAGGCTTCTATTATATCATGTTCTGTTTGTATTTGGTTAATCGACCATTTCATTTCCTACACATCACAATATTCTTTTACATAAATAAAATGTACATCTATTTTTACAAGTAAATCACTCCGCTCACACATACGAAAAAAAAAACATCATTACACCAGTAACAGAATACACACAGTAAATCTGGAGACAGCTTGTCCTTGTACTTAATGACACTTCAGGATCCTGCATCTTTAAACATAAACTGTTGCATTACATATTGCACAATCCAGTTCACTGCTAACAATCAGAAAGAAGAACCAGGCAGCCATTCAGAAAAGAAAAACGCCTACGAGTAATATAATTCTCTGGTCTTAACGGAGATGGAGCAATTTCGAAAAGCGTTCATTGGGGTAAAGATGAAATTGTGTGAGATTAGCGTTTAAACAGTCACTCATTTCCTACAAAGTTATACTCCGATCTCAAGTTTTGTGTTGGAGAATCAGAACTAAAAACTTTATGGAAGTTCAACTCATTATGTCTACTCGTACATACAGCACAGAAGAGTATTCTTTATCTTGAAAATAAAAAACTTAACACACTAGACTACATGAATATAAAAGCACACAGAAATTTCCCTCGTGATGCATAATAAGTTGTTAATTATTATTTCCATATAAAACCAATGCATTATTCATCTGTGCCTTCCGGGTATTGAGGGCAAGGAAAAAAAGAACGTCACACAACTAAGCCCCACAGCTCAACACCACAATGCTTTTTTTTTTTTATATTTTACGAAAAATAGCGTCATCAATTGATAACAGCATCAAACCTTCTGCAATCCGTTATGTACCACAAGAGATGGGAGGGGTATATTTAACGTAACCATGGCAACAGGAGGCTGGGGGTGGCAAATCATGGTCTGCTGAAGGTTATTTACTTTATTGAACTATGGAGGTCTTCACTCACAACCTTAAACTCACCACTATATTGGTGTGAAGTATGGGTGACAGAATGAAGTAAGAACATTTCTGCCACAAATAGGACCAGTCTATAGGAGCATTACTTTCAAGGCAAGAATAAGTGCAAAACTTCTACATGTTAAAAAAATAAAGTGTAAATCTAAAAAAATTTAAAGTTTTGCAAATTGTTAAGTTTCACACTGTAAAGTATCCACTATTTTAATTAGTGTTCAGTTCATTTCACACGAATTAAAAAATATTCACCAAGAAATGAAGCAAACTTTCTGCTTTGCCTGCAACACACAGGTTGCAAATGTACAATATGTACATACACATGAGTTGTACACAAGACTAATATACTCAGTATGGTCATATGCAATGTATACACCATGTACACTGATTCCAATACCGAATTGGCAAGATGTGGGTTTTTCAGGATTTGTGACTTCACACACCCCCCAACTAGACTGTGAAGTTATAATTAGCTCCAAAAGTTACGAAACCTTCAGACCCTCCCAAATACATTGGGGTATTACATAAAATGCCACCCACCTCTCCAAACCCCACACACCAACATTCGGGCTGCTTCAACTGACAGCAGGTAGCGCAGTCACCTATGTTCCATTATCCATGAGTCAGAAACCATGCAACTTAGTTCTATGCACTGTAGTTTCTGAAACATTCTCTACTCACCATACTGAAAGGTGTTGGACGAGGTTTCCTTCAGCTCTAGCAAACATGCTGTTCGTTGTATTTCTGCTGGTAAAACCAATTAAGCTACATTCTGAATGCTTATTTTAGTTCATATTCAGAGTGAAAGTTATTACCATATTCAATGCCCACAAACAAATTCCATAGCAAAATGAGACACATGTCAAACTCTGAAGAACCTGGCAGCCACAACCTCCTCATTATTCTCACCAAAAACATCCTGAAAGCAGTTTAAATGACAGTCTTCAGTGCGACATATTGCACTGTCTTGTGTCAAAAAAAGGTAAAGGTTCTCTCCTAACTCAACAGGTATTCACAGTTGTGTCATGAATTTATGGTGTCAAGACAAAAAAAATGTGCCCAATAATCCACCCACCATTCTTAAGACCATATAATGGCTTTCCGTGGATTAGCAAGTCATTTTCTGCAGAAGAATACCAGGACCAGCCATGCTCACCAGTTATTAAACAGAACAAATGTGGGATCTATTTCTCACCATGCAGCTGGATGGATGCGCCAGTTCACAAATTTCAGTCTTGATTCACAATGTGTCATAGAGTCTTAAACAAATGCAACTGCAGCAGTTTTGTTGAATCTCATTACTGATGACACAGACACAAGAGTGTTGATCAATGATTTTCTTGAAAATTTTAACAACCTATCGCCAATTTCATCCACGTTTTTGTCAATCAGCACGTGTCTTCTGCATGTCCTCTTAGTTCCCAGAATGGAACCTGTTGCTAGAAACCTTTCCATACAATTGTAACTTGTTCTGCAGTCTACTGCAGGTCCAGGAACATTCATCAGAATTCCTAACGTTCTTTTTGGAAGCGTACACAGTGTTACATACCATAGGAAATGAAGTGATATTCCAATGTAATCCAAATAGCTGTGAGTCAGAGAGTCCTTGCATCACCTCTGATAAGCAATGTGGGGATGAACTGGTGAGGAGGCTCAGTGTGTAACATAAGCGGTGCAACTGGAAGTGGCTAGTGACTATGGTCATTTACAACAATGATGACTTAAATGCACATATCCCCCAGAACGTAGGTAACGAAGCACTGGCTGCCTGTCTTAACGCTTCTCATGCCCAGCCCACCCAAACAACCATGATCACACAATTCCAGCACACCCAAACACCCCCCCTTCCCCCAAAAAAAGAGTGACATAAACCGGATGACATTTTGAAAAGTACATTATTATGGCCAACATGTTGGAGTTACAGTGGCTTTTCTTGTACGACGACACCGCACGTGAGATGAAACAATAGGCTTATTTGTTCCCACACTTTCACATGTCCAACTTTGTCTGAAACAGTAGGAATTAGGATAATACAAAAATATCTTATAAGCCAGCATATACTACAATACCTTTCATTACTCACAATGTACAAAATGGAAGTAAGACAGTCTACATATTAAAATGAAGAAAACTATGTACCTTTAATGTAATGAGGTGTTTCAGTATTATTACATATAACACATCCATCCATTCAGGTACTCCAGCACACACACTTCAAACTTTGATCAGAAGCTACCAATAAATCACAATGTCCATACAATTAATACTCCATCTCTCCAATTTTTACAAACAGTTTGGCAGCAAGCAATGGAATATGAACCTTCAGTTTCCTGCTATACACTACTATAAATTGGCTTTGTAACAATCAATCATGCATATATACTGTATATATCTATTCAAATAATACAATGCAATACTTCTTTCATATATCATTATTTACAGCATATACATACCAAGCAAATTAATGGGTTGTAAATTATTTTACTCAGTGCTTAATCTGTGACACATTATGTCCAACAAACACCAACGATTTTCACATATGCTGAACTAATGAAAGGTTCCTCTTGTGAACAGCCTGGCAGAAAACTTGGATGCTTCTCCTGCCTACTCAGGGTGGCCCAAAATGTAAATTCACTTCACAAACGCACTGTCTAGAAAATATGATGTAAGATTCTGGACATCTGAAAACCATGCATTAATATGAGTATGTAAAAGAGGAAACCTTACATTTCCATAATGGAGAGCGTGTGTGAAGTAGAACAGAATTTGCACCACATGCCTCACACATGAAATAATTTTCACAAGTCCGCAGTGTACTCTTATGAGACAGAACCTCTACATGTTTCATTCCGTATTTCAAACACTGGTTTCACAAAGCATAAAAAGACATTCATAAAAATGGCAGGCAAATGAGCTGGAAGTATATCCTGGAAACTGAATAACTGAATGAAAGAATGAATGAAAATATGGAGTTTAAATATGTGCAGAATGAGATGTGTTAGTCTTTAAAAAGGTTATTACATGAATTGTCGTGATATCTGGTTGTGCATTTGTTTTTGTTTTGAGATCACAGCTGTTGCAGCATTACATACTAGGATTTGGAAATGCTTGTAGCAGCAATTTTTCTACATAGCAGCGATACTTCTCTCACAAATGGTCCGTCAAACATACTCACACTCATGGTCATACCATAATTCAGCTCCTTGATCTTACCTAAATGGAGTGACCATTTTACATGAGAACATAAACCAATAGCAGAAAATGAATTGTCAGAGATTACCATCTACAACCTAATGAAGCGTGTTTTGAGAGTTTCACAGCAGTGATGATGAAAAGAATCTTCTGGGATGTTACGTTGTCAACTGGTAAAGTCACCAAAAAGACTTCTTGAACTGCTTGATCCCGAAGATGAGGACACGGTGCCACCTCCAAACATCTGTGACTATCTACCAGTCATCACTGCATAACATCCTAGAAGACTTTAACATCACAGCCCAAGAAAATTTTACAGTTCACTTGAAACAAAGGCAGATGACAATAAGTCTTTCAGGACAATCATTTTCCTATTAAAAGGTAAGACAAATTTTGAACCTCCTCTGCTTTTTCCTTATTTTCGGAACGCTTCAACTGGCTTTCAGTCTCACCTCCATTATCGAGGATAGCCCGCAGAATCAACGCTTCATTAAAACTTTGCAACGCTTGGTGCACTAAGTGCCATTACAGAACACCGAATGCCAGTTGCAATGCTGCTACAAGCACAACTACCACACTTGAACACCGCGTGAGGGATGTACCGGAATAATCCGGATCCTGTTCTTGACGTGGCGTGGTCTTATTCTTCAGGGAAAGAGGATCGAGTCTGAGAACATCGGCTTGCGCTGAATGAGCCGCGGCAGTGAAATCATTTGCAACGGCACCATCCCCTGTCGTCATGACGTCAAACACACACCAGTCAAGATAATGATCGGTCAGATTGTTGATGACTTCGTTGCTATCCGACCTACGGCAACGCTCCACAGCTTTATCCCAAGGTAGCTTGTGGCCTCTCTCTGCGACGGGATCTAGCCGCTCGGATGCAGGGCAGCCACGTACACATAGGCCACTGTCGCCGAAACTTCCATCGCCACCGCCACTGAAGTTGACAAGTTCCTCTGGCATACGCGCTGAAAAGGCCAGGTAGCGGCCCGCCTGGCGCACTATGAGTGTGGTTTCGATATATCGTACATAGATTTCGACCCGCTGCTGTTCGTACACTGTCAGCACAACACTTTCGTCGAGACCCGACCGCTGGGTACCATCGATGAACATGGCCGGTAGAGGCGCATCCGAGGTAGCCTCGTACGTCTTTTTATCGGCGCAGGACGTGCTGTGGCCACGAATGACAATTGTCACCTGCAACAAGAACAGAAACGTGGCTTTAAATGCACCGTACTAAAATTATTGTTCGAAGGAGACCGCGACCTTCGTTGTGGAATATCCTCTTATCTGAAACAGGAGTATAAATTTACACTGGCTGAACGTGATTTGGCAACAGTGCTGCTATGGGGATGAAGGAGGTTCACGGCTACATCAGCTTCGATCGAGGCGGTTCACCCATTCGTTCCGGGGGGGGGGCATACCTTACTCTTCGTAAAGAACAGGCTAGAACTAGAAATACCATGAAGAGGAATAACTGAGCAAGCCAAAACTCACAGAGTTGTAGAGCTGAGGAAGAAGAAGAAGATGAACTAGAAATATTACTGGGGCGCAAAAAAGCGACTATGTTGACTACAGGCACTGGTGTGGGGTAGCAAATTCACGTTTTGGGTGTCTACTTACAGATCAGCAGCCAAACCCAGGAGGTTTACTACCTTGAGATCGTTCCGCTTAGTTGCTAGATTATCAGCATGGTAAACTGAAATTTTTAAAGCGGATATCCAAACCCTCCGGGGTGTCAACCGGCATTTAACGACGTTTCGGAGAAGCCTGGCGCATCCACGTTCAGGGTCTAATACAGTAACTTACTTGTACGACTAGACCCGGTAGATGAAGATGGCAAACTCTTCCGAAACGTCGCCAACCATTTAAAAACTGATACGGCGTCATATCCCGGCAGACTTGAGACCATCAGCACCGCTGTGAGAACCTCAAATATAAAATCTGGTAACATCTTACATTAAATCCCATGAAATAAATGTTGCACCATCCTAGCAAACAACGCACAATCAATATGACTAAGCCCAATATGCCATTCCTTCCAACTCCCGTCAGCCCTACGTCTATAGGAAACCACGTTCTGTCATTCGTCCGCGACTATCCATCACAAAATATCAGCAGCCACCGTTCACGACAGTTTTTCACCCGTTCACAACCCGACGACACACCATGCCGCAGTAACATGGTATACACAGGGCCAACAGGATGCCCCTAAGCAGACTCAAAAACACACACACAGACTGGACACACATTTCGGACATCCTATACTGCCAGCTACCTGCAACCGTAATTTATGGGATTTTAGGACAGTTCTAATATTCATTGGCGCCTTGTGTGGAGGTAGAAAAAAAAAGTGATTTACAACATCCCGTTCGGTCGAAATTACCTGTCAAGAAAGTAATAGCTGCTATCTTATTTTAAACGTACAGTATGAATTGGTGAAGGAGTCAAGTTCGAATTTAAAAATTTAAACATATTACTATTTTATGTATAAATACTTAAAGCGATTTAACACACTGAAGGTGTCTGAGAAATCCGTACAGTATGAACCAACAGGATGCACTATTTACTTTCATATTATTTCAATAATTAACCTCCACATGTTTCGAGCAGGCTTACTGCTCAACATCAGGAAAAATGCTCTGTATATACAGCAGTTGGTATGTCATGCGTTTATATTGACTGGCTGTTGTCAGGATCGTTCCTGTCAACAGCCAGTCAACATAAACGCATGACATATACCAACTGCTGTATATACAGAGCCGTACCACCTGATGATGAGCAGTAAGCCTGCTCGAAACATGTAGAGGTTAATTATGGAAATAAATTGAAAGTAAACGGTGCATCCTGTTGGTTCATACTGTACGGATATATCATGACGCACGGTCAACAAAATGTGCCTGAGAAAATAAAACCAACGAACATGGACGGGCCTGCAGAAAACCATACACAGCGAAACCTTGCATTTGACCTTGCACACACGTCCGTGTCCAGACCAGAGGGCCCTGTTTGAAGTTCGGCCGTGGACAAGCATTCTCTGTGGTATCGCTCAACCACGACGCTTTCTGTCACAACCTTCTTAAACTCCTTTGCGCAGTCATCCCCGAACTTCTTGTTGGACGGTGCTTAATGTCATAAACTGATATTGTTTATTAAAATAACCAGGTACCCCTTCCTAATAGACAGTCGTTGAAGAAACGCAACGATACGTAATGGTTCGCGGATGAAATGCGCCTTCAAAATGTAAAATATCGGTTGACACATCGTTGTAAAATATCGATAACGGACTGGATACAATTACCGCTAGACGCGCACTGCAGAAAAGGCAGATGGGTTGATTTAAAAAAAAACTGAAATAACATACCGCTTGATACACTGACGTGAAACAAGCAAATATACACTACAGCTACTTAACTGTCAACACCTGAAGGTACGTCAGTCAGTCGCAGAAATGACCGGCCAAGCTAGCTCCCCTTGGCCTGCCGCCAGCAGCTCTGAACACGTGTACTCCAGCTGCGCGAGTAGAATGGCATACAGGTGCGGGGAAGAGGAGAGATTTGTTGGGTTGGGCCCAATGCTTCCTGCCCACGACTGCTTTCTTCGACTCACACCTACCCTGGCAGGATGTTAGCGCTGTGTCATATCTGGTTTAAGAACTCTGCTTCCAAGCACTGAAATGGGTATCAACTACGAAACAGTGCTTGTAACTTTCATCATAATGAATGGCACGCCCAACTTCGTCGACATGCGGCACAATTACTTGTCAGCCCGTCCATCTGAGTTTTTTTTTTCCTTTTCCGCCAGTCTTGCAATCTGTCTCCCCACAGAGGCCCATCTGCAAAATCCAACTACACGGTGAGATATCAGCAGTGGCCGCCAGTATTAGAAAATTCTTATGACCCAGAAGCTATCCGTTCTGCAACAACTGACCAAGGCGAAAGAGGGTTAGTTATGCACATGACAAAGACGGCACCTGAAGACGCGTAGGGCTATTTTACCTGAACTCTGCCGGAAATGGCCTGTTCACCCTTGTTGTATTATCACATACGGAAGCATCAGCAGATTCAGATTGCAGACCGCACCGCGTCAAAACCACAAACATATCCGGCCCAGCACTACTGCTGCGATTCCAAGCCACAAATGCATCGTCCTCAGACGAATCTTGACGGTAGTAGGACACTGCAACAATACTGTGGATACTGTCCATCGTCTTGGTGTTCCCTTTTTGTACCACAATGCTTCGGAGGAAGTGGAATAGCTCAGTCACTACGCCTCGGTTACGGGCTGGACTAGCCAGGATTGGAATCCGGGCACTGCTAACGTCCACACCGGATCCAGCGCCAGCCCAGCCTCCTACTCAACACTTACAGAAACACTTCCCCATGAGTAAAGCGGTCGGGGCATCAGGGAAACCTCCAGACTACACTGCGAGACCAGCCCAGTGCTCTCCAAAACACGTTTACAGAGAAACGTAACATCAGGACCAAAATCAGTGATACTTTCATTATGCACGCAATGTTTACAGTAACGTGTGAGGCACTTTACTTCGCTAAGGATAAACGCGTTTACAAAGTCTCATGTCTTCCTAACAAACACTTCTTCACTGCACCCAGGGCTAAGCTTCAGGCGCTGGGTGATCTTGGAGATCATCAACGACGCCGAAATGAAGAGGATACCAGATTGTCGTATATCGTGAAAAATTGTCGGCACCATTTATTTTACGCTCGGTGAAGCAAAATATGAAAAGCGCAGTGCTGTGTTTCTTTTCGTAACCGTATGGTTTCTTTTACGTGTCACTTTCTGACAGTGGATAAATACTGTATTTTAGCAATCATGATTTGGCATGAAATTTTCGTCGGTTCTATCATGCAAACAGAGTCGTGAGATTACAATGCCAGGCGTATTTTACGAATCAAAGAATGTACACCTTAGAATTAAACGACCAACTAGATGCCACTTTATATTTTATTGTACTTCTCATAGGCTCAATATGTTTCGAGCATTACTATGCCCATCATCAGGAGCTCGCGACCATGAGGATGTTTAGCACATTGGTCGTATCGTTCTGGTTTGCTGTAGATTGGAGGTTAGGTGCGGGTAGGCTGGAGTAGTGTCCGGGCTGCAGGCTGCAGCCCGGACACTACTCCAGCCTAACTGCACCTAACCTCCAACATACAGCAAACCATGAACGAAAGACCAATGTGGTAATCAACATCACAGTCGCCAGCCCCTGATGATGGACATAGTAATGCTCGAAATATGTTGAGCCTATAAGAAGTACAATAAAATATCAAGTGGCATCTAGTTGGTTTTTTTATTCTTAGTTATCACAATGATGCACGGTCCAATAAACATCAAATGTACACTTTGTGTGAAAGTCATGTCTGTCCGTCTGTGATCTACAGCATCAGAAGCTAAACCGTCTGGCGCATTCTTGTGATATTCGAAACGACTCAATAAATAAGTTGTGCAATTCCAATTATTGTAAAAATTGCAAAAAAAAAGTTACGCAAAGATTACGCTTAAGACCAACTTGGCGTTTCTGCGCCCATCTCGAGTGCCAAAATGTTTCACGGCGCCAAAAATTTAGCAAGCAAAACGTGCAGGGAAAAAGAAACACACTTCCGGCCCAACAAACTTTTCGGTCCGTGTTATCGGATTTTGAGACAATGAAAGGAACGTTCCGAGCGAAACTCAAAAAGCCTGCTTTCTTATTGTATATGGGCTTACGAGCACTCCTTGTCCTATAGACGCGGTAGTGGTGTTTATTTATCTCTTTTATTTTTGCGAAGAACTTACTACTTCAGTACGGATTCCATATGCGTTTCATTTCTACGATTCGCACTGCCGTCGTGTGTAGTGTTGACTTACACGCAATACATCATACACGATAAATAGGCATGTTTATTATACAAGTTAACTACCTACCAAATCCCAAGTGGCACTCCTGCTGTTTAGTACGTATCGACATCGATCACACGCCCGCCAACTTGTTACTTTTACGCTCTACCATACTGCTGTTACGCAAGTTGTGCGTTTTCCAAACATCATTTGGGTACCGCATAAGTGAGGGTGGGTGGCCACCATCTCAAATATTCGCGCATTAATGTTCCAAAGAAATGGTATTGGGATATTCTCCTTCAGATTTTCCGACCAATATGCTGCATGCATCTTTCATTATTGACAGACATAATTCCCTTCTGCCTGCCCAACCCATCATCCTTAATTTTATCACCCTAATAACATACAGCGAAAAGTACTAATTATATCTTCACTACAGAGTTTTCTCCGAAATTTCTGTTATTTGCGATGATGATAACATTACGAAAGCGCCAAAGGGCCCCTTCAACATGTATTGAATATTTTCACTTATCTTCTCTACTGATCCAGTGCCGAGGTTAAGAATGAGTGGCGCTGTACCTCTAATCTATGACAAATTCATGGTGTGCAGCGTGCACGGCAGTGGTGATGATGATGATGAAGATAACTCGGTGCTTCGTGGAAGTACCAAAGTTAAGATTCCCTTGAACAGGTACTGAATATTTTCATTTATCTTCGCTGCTGATCTAAAGCCAACGTTAGAAATGAATACAGCTATCTCACTGCCCCATTACGCCTTCACGGGGTGCAAAGGGGTAACTGTACAATTCAATCTCCCTGACAATTCCGATCAGAGAGACAAAAGGTGACCTCTCCCAGTGGTGTACCCAGGAATTTTGTTCGCGGGGAGGGGTTCAACAAATTCAGTTGAGGGCAGAGGACAGAGAGAACGGGGTTCTGGGGGCGGTAGCCCCCCTAGTCAAGGGTTCTGGAGGCAGCTGTAATTTGGCACAAGAAATTTCATTTCATATAGTAAAATTTTCTTAATTTTTGGTACTTTAGGACCATTTATGATGATAACCAATTTGTCATTGCGAACCTAGGTAGTTTTATAATTTTGCTGCCTTTTTTCCGAACATCTTGGGGTGCTGGCGTCCCAAATTCAGCAATTTTAACAGTTTTCACAATCGGGTTGAGTTTGGCACGATTTTGGAGGCCCTTCGGAATTTCGGAGGGGGGGTTACCCTCCCTTCGGTACGCCACTGACCTCTCCCAATAACGAAGTTAACAGTGCTAACTATCCACGCTTTGAATGAAGACATGCACGCTGTACTCACATTAGCTACGTAATCAGCTACATTTCTGGGCGGTTCAGCGAGCCACACGACACATTAAGAACAGACGAACAGACGCGCGTGCTCGAAGGCAGATATCGTTCACTCAGTGCCAATCCGTTAATAACAGGGCCTGGTGGGCAACTGAGGCTTTATGCTGAATAATATTCAACATACCGACGTACTTTCCCAGTTAGCTGCAGCAGCTGGCTAACTCTTCCAGCTCGAATTGAGGCACCCTGTTCGAATCTCGGCCAGAACGGCCAGCTTCAGGTTTACGGTATTTTCCGCAGTCCCTCCAGGCAACTGCCGGAATAACACAATTAAATTACAACACGACATCGGCGATGAGCAGATGTGGCCCTTCTACCTTTGCAATACGGCCCGCGATCCAATTTCCCAACACGCAACAAAACTATGAAGTTCACCGATTAATTATTGTATCTGCACTCATACAAAAATATTGCTGTATTCACATATGTATTATAGTATTGGCAACACAACTGTTTTCGTACCAAAATATAATACAAATTCCATGCCACATAAAAATAACGTTTACACCGTCTTCGTCTTGTAACTTCTCAAATATCTCCAGATGTGAACATTTTAGCGACAAGTAGTATCAATTTTCTTACTTAAGTCCTTGTTTCTTTAACAACGGTGAACAAAGAATTAACAGGCGCAGGGGAAATGATAAATGGAAGGAAAAAAAAGTTTGCGTGCTGTTCATTTTGTTCAGTAGTTATTATAAGACAATGACTTATTGGGAATGATCCGGCTTCATATTTTGTACGATTAACTCAAAATGTTTAAGATTAATATCTAATAACTTTCACCGCCCCAATATTGGCACCACGGATGACAGAGTATTATCATTAATAATATATAGGTAAAAAAAATAGGTATTATTTATAATGTGGCCCACACACATTTTTTTTTCTTGGTTTGGCCTTCGCGCCCAAAACCTTGCTCACCATTCGTCTACACAATTTCCAATTTGTTACACATTATCATTCAAGCACTTGACAGTATACAGCCTCAGTCACCTGCTGTACAGTCAGTTGTTAACAAAATACAAAGAAGACCCTCCACAAACGAACCTGCCTAGTGTTTGGGGAGGTTCCTGCGGCGAAATTTATTCCTTCCACCAGTACCCCCCCCCCCTTCCACTGGCGTCACGATTGCCTTAACAGAAATAATTTTTTTTAACAGAAGCCGTCCCGTTGTGTATTAATAAATTTGTGTACCGTCAGTCGTATGGGTGAGGAGAGGGGGGTGTATAGGGTCTTGGTGGGGAAACCGGAGGGAAGGAGACCACTGGGGAGACCTAGGCGTAGATGGGTGGATAATATTAGGAAGGATCTCCAGGAGGTGGGA
>Ga0136643_10004081_pt1 | contig 19970 bp, 12 predicted proteins | sample TergutLab28metaG_FD_96883 | JGI IMG/M metagenome (GOLD analysis project Ga0136643, IMG submission 96883) | Labiotermes labralis P1 segment gut microbial communities from Petit-Saut dam, French Guiana - Lab288 P1 (version 3) (version 3) | ecosystem: Host-associated > Arthropoda: Insects >...
GAAGGAAATTATATTCCTCCCATGCCTGGTCTTAAGAGAGGCGAGAACTAAGCATGAGTAAATTTAGCTTATGACTAACATACAGCACATGTAAGAATGCTAAAAAGAAAACCACAACAAAAATCAATGTGTGTCAACTACACAACAATGTCACTGAGTGTAAGATATATGTGTAGTTCTAAAACATAGAACCTCTTTCATTGTTCGAATTATTGCTCCAATTTTCAGAATTAAAATGGGAAGGAAACAGTTGTATAGATTATTGTCAGCATGTGAAACCACTATGTCACATGTAGCTTTATGCTATGTCTCTTTGAAGTTTTTTTCTATCCTTTAAACCTCTCCTTCCAAACTTGTGTTCAACAGAATTGATTTTGTTGCACAGAGTTCTTTACTGTCTGGCTAACAAAGCACTGACTACACCAGTCAAACCATTAATTTGGAATCAGTTTACTGTCTTCCAACATTCAGTATGTCTTACCTGTTGGTTCTGTGTAGTACTGGATAAATAATAAAATTATTCAAGTCTTCTGAAATGTGGCTGTGTCAGTGGGGACCACAACCCAGAAGATGTGAAACATCAGTAACAGCACTGAGAGCCTCTATTCTCACAAAAAGTAAAAGTTTGCATTGAGGTCGTCTGCACTGGCAGAATTTTTTGCAAGGTGTTGCACATTACCTATTAAACAATGATGAGATTTTGTAGTGAGCTATGCTCTGCAAGGTAGTAATAGAGTTATCATTTAACTAAAATGATCAGGTTTTTGTAGAATTTGATTGTTATTGAAGTTATTGAAAAAGTGAAGTATGTGAAAATCGCAGGTAGTGCAAGTGCAAATACTTTGCACCTCGCTGCCCATGCCCCTCATTGAGATCTTGTTGGCAGTAAAAGAAGCACAGTAACTTGTAACATTAAAGCCACACTGGAGAGCTGTCACAGCACAGCTTACAACCCTAATTTTTTCCATTATAAAAACAATACATCATTCACATAAAGGATCAGACAGTTCATAAATGAAAGGAGCAGGGGGAGGGGGAAGGAAGTGGAGGTGGGTGCCCATGTTATGATAGTTGTTAATCTGCGAGAGGAAACATCTCAGCAAAACGGCATCACCCATCTGTCTCTTCACAGAGCACATGTAGAATATAAAAAGGATACTAGATACATAATCTGTCTAGCCATGAAGTATTTTAGGTAGAATAAATATGTCTGCATTGTTTCTCAGTACAGTCCCCCATGAGTTTGATGGCCTTCCTGAGACAGATAAGAAATCCCAGAAAAATTAAAAGTTTTTTTTCTTGATCTCCAAACCACTGTGATACAGCCCTGTTAAAGTTCACAACTGCCTTTGAACCAGAGTCCAATAAAATGTTTGTTTCTTCCTGTTTTTGAACAGAAAATAATCACTGGAGGCTTGGTCTGTACTGTAGAGTGAATGGTTTGATTTCTAATTTTGTCATTTCATATTGTGCATGAGAGCAGAACTCCACTTGTCATGTATGTCATCAGTGATTGTTACATGTGTCATATGTGGTCTACAGCCAAACTCCCTCCAAATCTGAAAACACCATGCCCATAATCTTGCCACCTCTCATTTGTGTCTGAAACATCCTGGGATTCAGTAAATTGTGATGTTGCCATTGGACGGAATGCTGTTTTGTTTCAGGATTTCATTGATGGTTCCACGTCTCAACATTTGTAACAATTACTAAGATGGATGTTCTCAGATATGTTGATGAAATTCAGAATTTTTTTTATAAAATTTAATCCTACGTTGGAAGTAATAAATCATTTATGTTAGGCACAGAACTTCACTCAGTCACTTAAAACATCCTTGTACTAGTTATTTTTCAACTTCCACACAAATTCTGTTATCAGATAAACTGCCATTAATATCAGACAAAGTTCTCACATATTTTTGAGTTTAGCCATGACATGTTACTGCAAGATCAGGTGCCCCAGTGGTTTTCAAGTTACTCAGAGCATGTTTCAGAAGAGTCATGCGTAATGGTAAGCATAACATACCTAGTGTGACACGCAAAGTTGTTGAAAGAGGAGACAAACTTGACAAGCAATCCACTAGCACTGTGTGAGGACTGGAACACACTGCTATTATGTATAAGCAGAATACTGGTGAAGGGTGGCACTCTTCAGGTTGTGCCATAACTTTGGCAGTTAATCCATGACTTCTGAATGTGGAGACCCCAAGTTTGATCCCAGGACAGTCCATCTGGCGCTTGCGGTGGACAGAGTGACATTGGTAGTTTTTTTCATTTTTATGAGTACTCTGCTTTTCCCTCGGCAGTTATCATTGCAGCAGTTTTCCATATGAATTAATTTATTATCCGGGGATGGCCTAGCAGCTGCAGTACCTAGGAATTAATCTGACCCCACCCAAGAAGAAACTAAAAAGAATGTGCTGCTCAAATTGTATTGAAAAGTGCCCATGAGAAATGTAGCCATTTGTTGCCAGTTGCCATCCTCCAAAAAGTAATTCTGAAAGAATGTTTTCTTGAATGCAGAATAGCATAGTCCACTCAGAATTCAAATCCAAAACTGGACCACGTTGTAATGAGTTTTTTTACCCTGCCATATACTGTAACTGTTGTGCCTTACAGTAAGCCTTGCTTGAATTTTCCTGTCAGCCTCGTCTTACCCTTCATAACACATTTATCATTCAACCCATAATTAAATAACCTAACCCAGGCACTCTGGCAGAAATCTACCTCCAATTTTTTAAGAATTAATAAACACTGGATGGAAAGTGGTGAAATAATGTACTATAGAAGATATCTAGATGACATCGTAATCATATTATGCCAAAACAAAATTAGTGACAAATTAAACCACCAACTACATGAACAATATACACATATTTAGAATATAAACTAACAGAACAAAAATACAATAAACTATTTGGATCCATCCATACACAGAAACAACAATAACCTACAAATAGGAATTTACAGAAAACCCACACAAACAGATACTACATCCAAACATCCATTAGAACACAAAATCAAAGCATATAATTTCAGCCTAAACGGAATGCTAATGATACTAATCACAGAGCAAGCAAAACAACAAGAATGGAACATTATATGCCCCATAGCTAAAAGTACTGGTTTTTCATTACAGATCATAATTTGAAGAACAAACTGATACTCAAAACACAAAAAAAGAGAAAAAACAATGAAAGAAATGGATCACATTTACATATTACAGTCCACTCATACATGAAGTTATCAACTTGTTCAAAAATACCAACTTAAACATAGCATTTCAAGCATGTAACATTATATACAACCAATTATGCAACAGGACACCACTATATAAAATAAATTCTAGTGGAATATATAAATTACAATGGCAGTTGATAAAATATGACACTGTGAACATACAAGATATATCAAAACAAATAACCCTATTTCAGCATACGTATTACACATCCTCAACAGTAGACATGAATGTGGAAATCCAGAACAAACCATGCAGTTATTAAAAACATGCAGCAAGGGAAAGAAAATGAACTGTTGGGAGTCATTTTACATGCAAGTTCTATAACAACAGGACTTATTGATCGATGAGCAGAAGATCAATGAACCCAACCCACTATACACCATGGTCAACATAACGAAACAATGCATCACATAGCTCAACACCCACCCCGACTCAGTACACACCAGACCAGCACACTAACATCATCAACAACGGGTCAGTCCAGCATTGAGTATATTCAATATGTCCTCGATATAATATCCATATGTGAACATCCATATTTATTGCAGATTGTAGATGCAGCCACACATACACACTTCTTGCACAACAGATTATAATGTCAAACAGATTTTATTGTATCACTAAGCAATTAAATAATATTTTAAAATATTTGAATAATTTTATGGAATTGTTATTTTAACACCAATTTTAAGAATTTATGTTACTTAGCTGGCAAAAGTGTAAAATTCCCTGATGACAAGGAAGTGTTGAAACATGTAGGAGTATATAAAGAGATACTTTTCTGGTATATAACTGTGCATTGGTTGGTTGTAATAAAAACCTAACACACTATTGGTCAGATTGTTATGGACAATGAAGTGAGCTGAAATCTGTTATAGAAGTACAGAAGAATGAACTGGTGCCACAAAATTGACTCTGGGATTCGTTCATATGAAATGCAACTGTTCGTTAAATTATTTTATTTATATTTGTTGCTGATTTCATGCATGACATCTGGTGGTAAAGCATGAACTAAAATACATGTTCCAGAATGTGTTACAACACATTTGTACCCAATCATCAGGAGTGGGTAAATATTGCAGTAGACAAGATTGAAAAAAGATCCACAATATGTATGCAAGTCTGAGCAATGGAAGTATCACACTATATCAACAAAAATATAAGACTACTCAGATCATTTGACGATAAGTTTTCTGTTATCTTACTAAAATAATATCTAGCATTATTACTCACATCTTTGAATGCCTCATGGGCTAAACTTTTTCCACCCCTGAAGTGTACAAATTCAGTCCCTAACATGTTACCATGAGCAAAATATTGCATTGATTTTGCCTGAGTTTCATTTAGGTTGAGTCCCTTAATAGCGTCATTTGTAACAGGGTTGCACAAATTTTTCAGATATCCAGGAGCCACCTCAAAATTCCAGGTGCCAGAAGGGCAACATAAAGCAAGTTCCATACTGAGGACCCACAAATACTGGGTGCCAACATACAAAATTTAGTCACCATGGGTAACCTGGTGCCTGGGATTTGTGCACCACTGATTTGTAAGCTAACAGAAAACAAATACTTTCAAAGCATTCAAGACTATAAAGCAAACTTTCTCTGTATAAATGCTAAAGTAAGCTCATAGGAGGGGATAAGAAACAAATACGAGCAAACATATAAGACTTTCTTTCATTTCGTATGTTAACAACTACCTCTTCAAACTTTAATATGAATATGGATTCCGCTTGTGGTTGTACGTACAGTTCACATTTAAATTCTTCTAGTAAATACTGATATGTCTGAACAGTCCATTGTAAGACGATGTAAGACAAGTAAAAAGATGCTTATTTTTAAATTTACAGTTGAACTTGGTTATAATGACCTCAGTTTGTATGACACCTCAGCTATAGGGTTATACCTTCTGTGGTACCAACTAATTCCCCATAAAGCATGTGGTTTTCTGCCTTATTTAGTATGTCATAATTTTATCTACCTCACACATAACACCCTTGCCAGTCATCTGTTCCAATAGAACTTTACAAGAGAAAGCCACTTAGAGAATTCGACCCTCTCCTGATCCGTGAGAAGACAAGCCCTTTACTCTTTCAGGTAGCTATATAAATTCCAGGTCGGGAAAATGACAACAGTAGCAGTTACTTTGATTGATGTTTCCCATGAGTTCAAATGTATTTGTGTCACATAACAATGAAACAGCTGCATTTGAAGTCCATAATGTGCATTATGGAAAATAATCTGAATCTCATAGTTGTGTTAACACACATACTGTTTCATCCTAACCTACTCCTCGTGCACTGAGAAATAAACAAATTCGATATAGTTTGCTCACCTACACAGTTTGATACTCCCACGGTGCCATCATCTTATCACCAGCCATATTTTATACTATAATATACGAAAAATATCCAGTATTCTTGTGTGTGAGGTGTGTCCATCTGGTTTGTATAGTGTATCAGTTTCAAAACAGGAACAAGAATTCTGTTGTACTTCCAAACAGTTAATTACTGTACAACATTTTTATGGGCTTCAAGCAGCACTAAGCACTTAAAATATGATGAAATAATAGCATATCTAGCACATTTGGCATTTAAAAATGATACATAGCACCTTTAATGTAAATGGTAAGCATATTTATGGTGCTTGATATTTACTATGTTTATAATATTTGGCAGTAAATTACTGCACAATAAAAGTCATGAATACCCAAGACAAGACATAAAATGTTGCAGCCAGAACATCTGCTTCTATCTCAGGTCTTGGATGTGAAATGGTACAGTAGAACAAATAACTACCTCCAATGAACGATGACCATAAATTCTAATTCAGTTAGCACAAAGATAAGTGTCCTTGTATCCTGTCAAACACAAAAACCATTACACTTGGAGGATATGATTTGTTATTTCTAATAGTTCAAGTGCAGCAACAGCTTCAGTACCAGAAATGCCTGTCATGAACATGCAACTCAAAGTGCTGATTGAATGACAAATCAGCATAGTCAGTCCATCTCTTTGATGATAGACACCAGTTCATGTCAAAAATGAAGTAACCAAGACCGCTTATACAAGTGGAGGACTAAACTTGGAATTGGGCCACCTAGAGTGGAGAGCTTTGTTGGTTATGCTTTAATGCTCACCACATACAGAGGTAATGACAACAGTTCTATATTTTCACCAGGATCAGTCATAGGCCATGGTCCTAGGAAATAGCATGAGATGGCTGAAAGACAAATAACAACTACAGCATGAACTGCTGTAAAAATTTGCAACACCACACCGCTCCTAGTGGGTATTTTCCATCTCACAATAAAGGAAAGGTACTCCATGACACAGCACTACCCAGAACTGTCAATATTAATACACCCATCGCATGACAGTGTAAAAAAATTCACATAAAAATAACTGCTTATTTTTTTATTTTGTAAATCCCGTAATTTGGGTGCCCTTCTTAACGAAATGATGGACGGAGGTGCATGCCAATCCTGAAAACACTCCTTATATAGCGCCTATATTTGTTAAATGTCAAGTATACTGTTTCTCACAAAAAGAATTTATAAAACAATCCATGATTAGTGTTTATGGCTATGATACACATAAATAACCTCACATAGTGACCTCAGCCACATATCGATTACACTGATTTTACTAGGCCATCTCAGCTGGTTTGAAAAACTAAGTAAAAGTGAATGTATCCAACTGAAGTGATGGTGGTATAAATTAGTGAACATACAGCAATAAGTGGCACACAATTATCCACGATTGCTAGTAATTTTATATGTCTACATGTAGGCTCTAAATAACCCATACATTCAGATTATAAATTCAAGAAGTCTATTTTTGATTATACTAACTTCCGTTCCTTATTTAATGTTCTAAATGTCAAAGTCCACTGCTCGACAGTTACTGCATTTTATCGTGACAAATACCCCTGTTATTTTACATATCATGTAGATGTGTATATTTTTCTTAAACTTGAACATAATTTTGTGCAATTTTGGAAACCCCACACTTATTGGTTTCTGATTTTCACTACCCGCTTTAGTATTTGCATGGATTGTATTGGGTCATCTTCGTACTAATATCTTTGATTCCTTCCTTTATAAAAATCGCCATTTTACTGGCCTCGGCGCGAAAACGGCAATGAGCGTGTAGCGGCCATGAGAGTAGGAAAGTGATGCTTGGGAAAATTATGGATTTTTGGTGCATTGATTGCGCTTATTGCTAAAGAAATGTGCAGAAGAAATGCCAAAGAAGAACTGAATGTATAATGGTAAGAATCTTCACAATTTGCACGTTAATTTAGTAGTAATAGTGTTAAATGCCCTGAGGCATCTCTGGTTTTCTTATTATGTCCTAGAAAATCGCGGTATTCATTGTCTTGACAACCACGTGTTGGATCTGACAGTTGACGCTTTTTAGACCATATTCTTATTCAGGAATTCAATTTATAATAATTAAATAACAGTTCGGACTTTTTATGAAGGTACTGTCACCTATAAAAGACTAAATCGTTATTAATTCACCGTCTTCAAAAGAGCAACCGAATAGGCGTATGTATTAAGGGGACCTTTAAAAGCGTAGCTTGTGCAGTTACAGTAACAGCCGGTATTTTGACCGCGCTTCGTGTGGTGAATTGTGAGTAAGTAATTATGTCGCGGATGAAGCCCGCAATTTACATGGCGGTTATTTGTAGTTTACTGTTTGAAGTGACCATGTTGGGATGTTCTGTGTACATACGTTTACAGAAGCAAGTACTTTTTGTATTTAGTTTACTTTCGCAGATGACCATGAAATCTTGTGGAGGATAATACAAGCAAGACCTCCATACAAATAATATGATCCATAAAGTAAGCATATTGCATACCAGTATGGAATTTGTGGATGGGTGGACATTGGCCCAGACCTTAGGTGAAGGTGCTTATGGAGAGTGAGTACCAAATTGAGGCATAAGTGATGGATAAAAGCCATTTTGTTTACATTTGTAGCTGTTTTTGTTTGAATACTGTGTATGTGAAAAAATTGTAGCAGACTTATTTTGTTATTGTGCAGCATTCATACAGGAAAGTTCTGTGAAGTGTTCATTATAATGATTAATGAAACATTCATGCTTTGCATGTGGTGCATATAGATGCTATTTTGATTTTCTGATATGCAGTAAAATATAGTTCTGTATTAAGACCTGACAATTTCTGCCTGTATTCTTGTGGTCCTTTTTGGAAGTGTTGGAGATATATGAATAAGGGCAGTTTTTTTCTTTATAATGCTATAAAATGGGATATTTGTGATTGGAGTGTGATTTAGGACATTCAGCACCACATGAAATGGTTCACTATTTTGGTCATATAACTTGGGGCAGTAACTGTATGTTGGTTGTCAGCTTTATTAAGCCATTTGAGTTTTTATGTTTCTGCTCTGTAGTCAAGCTTTCTAGTCTGGGATGTGATGCTGTGTCACTGGTTAATCAGTTCCAGACATTCAAAGACATCTATCTTGTTTCAAAACATCAGAACCAGTTACCTGTGATGCATTGTGACCCATTAAACCAGTCTGGGAGAGCTATATAACTAGCTAGCCTTCAAACCCCATGGAACAGCCCTTTGGAAGCTAGTACTTTAACATTTACTTAAAAAGCATGCCATATTTATGGAACATGAAGGTTCATTACCATGCTTGTGAGCATAAATTTAGCCTATACATCCTACTCATTCTCATACAGATTTGTTTCAGTATTATCTCTCATCTGTGCTTGGGTTTTCTAAGTGGTCTCTTTTAGTGAGCTTTCTGCCAAAACTATGTATGCATTTTATACCTGCCATGCATGCTGCATGCCCACCGTCTCAGAAGGCACTTGTTATTGAAAGAGATGACTAGCTATATTTGCAGTTGTGTGGAGGGTCAGGGAGCCAAGTATAGGTCAATAACTACCCACAACCCAGGTAATTTTCAAAATTGTGCCAGTAACAAATTTTTAAGTGTAATTTTGGAACTGTTATGTTTACATTTCATGGTTGGCACATTACTTATCCCGGCAGCAAGCTCATTTTTGCACTGTGTATCGTGTATTATAGTTACATTTTGATTTGAATCTGAAATCAGGTCTTGTAATATCCATCTGTTTCTGAGAAGTATTTTTTTAATAAATGTGAAAAATGTGCATGTTGTCACTTTTGTTATTGGCCTTTGTTTAGTGTGTGTATGTCTTGTGCTGCATCACCTATAAGTATAATTTTAAAGTTTATTAATAATTCTTTAATTTATAGCAGATTATGCTTGAAATTTCTGCATAGTTAACCCTTGATATCAGATTTATGTTATTAGTTCTCTATGCAGTTTGTATTGATAATATTTTGGTACTGCTGTGAATGCTGCTCTGAGCATGTGTACCAACGAGAGTTGTGTACATGCCTCTACTTGTTTTGCTGGACATTCAGCTTGTAAGATGCTCTCGTACTGCAGGTAGTTATAAGATGAAGTAGACGAGAAGGAAACAGCAGTGAAATGATGGTGCTTGTATTTTGGGGTGCCTAGTTTGAATCTCATCAAAGAAACCTTACTGTTTTGATTGAAGGTTTTCACATTTTTATCATTCCATACGTGTAAAAGCCATGATAGTAACTTACAATTTGCCATGACTAGTTCTACATTTTCATTTCCTTTTCTACTGGCCCATTAGTGAACCCTATATGGTGATGAGTGACTGAATGTTATTAAATAAACTACAAAGGAATAAATATATGTAACTATAATGCGGTGAATTGCCATATGAAAACACATGCTCACTTGCTGTATTTTGAAGTGGAAAGTTGAACTGTTATAGTGACCGTGTTCATTCCTTGCCCACTATGGGCCCATTAATCTACTCCAGCCACTTTTAAGCATGATGTGCACATGGCCAGAAAATTGCGCAGGAACAATAGCTTGTGTGCAGGAGTGAAATAATGTTCTTCATACACCATCTACCGATATAAGACCAGCAGCATATTTGAGGCTACATTCTCAGTAAACAGTTTAAACATCCGTACTGGGTAGTTTGGACCACACAGTTGTGTTTGACCACAGTCATGTAACATATGTTCATATATATGCTAACTATGAATCATTATCATTCAACATACTTGGTGTAGTGACTGGGCTGTGGGTGAGATGATTGTGGAATTGCATTTCATTTCCCATTGGGTGCCTAGTCAGTTGCATATACAGTGAGTATATTGAGTAAATTGACAGGAGCAAGTAGCTGACCACTCACCTGCATGTAGTGTTCAGGTTGGGAATGAATGAAATTACACTTCCACTCCTCCATATGCATGCATAGTATGTAGAGAGTGTGTGTGTGTGTGTGCACTCACACATTTGGTCAGCTTTTTCGTAAGTATTTTTAAGTTTTATATGTAGCAGTACAACCAGAAATTGAAAGAAATTAATGAGCATTCCTATGTACAGTATATCCTGCACATGTCTTCATCTCCCCCTGCATCAAGGTGGAAGGGAATTAAGCCTTTTATTTCATTCATGTTTGGCACATAACAGAGTTAAGCTGCTAATAAATCGAAGTTCAGGGGAGGCAGTAGCAATGAAAGTGATAGACTTGGAGAAACATCCAGATGCAAGAACCAGCATACGCAAAGAAGTATGCATTCATCGGATGTTGACAGACCCCCATATTGTACGGTATTATGGTCAACGCCGTGAGGGCAATGTGGAGTACATCTTCCTGGAGTATGCAGCAGGGGGAGAACTCTTCGACCGAATAGGTGAGCGTCTTCATTCAGTTTTGCAGAACTGGCATCTAACAGGGGACAGCCAAATACTGTTGGCTAATGTGGATGTCATACATATGCCACTACACAGAAGTTGAATGAATGTTTGGAAATTGTAACATCTAAGATTTACAATAGGCACTGCATAACTGGACCTTTTTGTTAACTGAAGTTACTTACATAATCTTCTGCCTTGGTCAATTTTTTTAGTCTTAATAGGGTGGAAAATGTGTATAATAGTTATCTGTGCACTTCATACTGTAAACAAGAAGCTAATTTTTCATGTTAATAAATTGATAGGCAGTTTTGGAAATAACTTTCACTGAAAATTTATGTGTAACATTTAGCATATAACCTTTGAAATGCCATTTTTCTGCAGTGGCTGATTTCAGGGTTCAGTTTGTAGACAAGATAGTCCCATTTGTCCATTCATGCTTAAACAGTGATTCATTGAACATGATATTTAGAGAGGGAAGGGAATTGTTCATGTAAATAAGACAATTTTGTAACAGTTCTGAAGATATTCTCATTTAATATTCTAACTGGCCTGTTGAGCCATTTATTGTGTTTGGTTATTCTGTTATTGCTGGCATGGATGGCAGGCAACATGATAACAACACATTCTTACTGTCATGGCCCCAATCTGCAACACAATGATGCCCCTCTGAATATCAGGCAAGTAGAAGTGGTCTGTGTAAATGCTTATCTGTTGTGGCAGTTCTGACATTTGAGGAAGTGTTAAATGTATTTTATCATAAATAATGGAAATGTACATATATATAGCATACTGTACAAACATGATTCTGTAAATTTAAGTGATTTAAGAATGCATAATTTTTTGGCCATAATGAGTGTTCACTTGAAGGCACAGGAGGGATTTTTGTACATCATTTCAGACAAGATGGAAAATAATTTGGGGAAAATGTTTATGTGGCTCTTAGGAAAATTACGTATGTTGTTAACTCTTGTTAAGTATTCTTTGTACACATGTTCACTAATGTGATGTTGTATACCCTTGCAGTTGATACAGCATGTTATGTGTTTTGTTTTATGCAGGGTCATCAAAAATAATGGACCTGGTTTATTAAAGATGTAATAACTTTTATGAGAAGAGAGATATGGAAATGTGATTTGCTGTAATGTGTTCATCAGCACAAGGTTTTCATACATACCAAAAAGAGATCAGAATGTACACTGTTCGTGGCCCTGCAGGTGTCTAGATCAGGGGCATCCATTTTTCCCCCCTCCCCCAAAAGGGTTGCAGTTGTTATTGTGGCTGGTTTATAGGCCACATGCATAAAAATCACAATAAGTGGAATACCTAACTGCTTAGATTTTGTATAATTTTTTTTTTTTGCAGTGTGGATGGTAAAACCCTGAGTTTATGTTTTTGTGGAGACCACGTAAATGGCGAAAAATCAAGGAATGGGTAAAATTGGGAAAATGTTCTTATTTAAAATTGCAGAAAATTTAAAACATGGGAACATAAAATTGAGATTTTTCTTTGTGCGCGCGCATTCTTTCACAGTAGAATTACTTTAATCCAGCCACTGATACTCTGGAAATTCTCATAGTTCCATACTTGTAGAAGTTATCACCAAGACTGGATGTGTAAGATCTTTAATCAGAAGTTTCACCAGTGACTGATTTCATATTATCTTGTTATCTGTACTTATTGAGTCCATTGAGCTATTGTAGTGACTTCAGAAGATTCCTTGATTAGTAAACACGGTACTGCTGGCAAGAGGAAGTAAGTGGATCATGAACTATTTATGATAAAATGGAAGGATCAGTTTTAATTATTTGTGGCATTAAGTGAAAGTGTGAAGGGCCTTTTCAAATGACCCATATTGAAACCACTTAGATTACTTGGACAAGGCGCATAAGTGGTTTACAGAAGTATGTGCTGAAGGAAAACCCATGACTGGGCTCATGATAACTGAAAAATCTAAGTCTTTTTGTGATGAAATGAAAGTAATAGAGAAGTGTATATTCTCTGAGGGCTGGCTGCATCTGATAATCTGGAATATTTTATAATCTGGCCCCTGTCCAGTCCCCGTCAGTGCTGGATTAAATGAATCCAGCTGTATATATAATTTACAAATGTGGCTGGGCTGTGTAACAACCTGGCAGGCTGCAGGCTGGACAGCTGTGTTGTGGATTGTACTTTATTTCTTGCCATGTTGGTTGAAGGGTTTCTGGTGTGACTGCTGCCACACTTGTCTTAATTCTCCTCCACAGATGACATAAATGTTAGATTTTTTTGCATAAATTAGATTTTTAATAAGTACAGTGGTAAGAGATGTGGACTTTGTGGGAACCACAACATTGGTCCAATCCCATTTGACATGCAGGGCATTTCATACCTCATGACTGAAGTGGAGTAGAGCACTATCTTGTTGAAAGGGCAGTTCACCATTTTTTTTTTTAATGCCATCAGTATACAGAAATACCATCAATTGTGATGTATACAGGTCATTGTTGGCCATGATAGTCTTGTCAACGAAAAAGGAAAGGCCCTGTAACAACAACCGTGTATTATGCCGCATGGCACACTAACTTCCAGCGAATCCCAGATATGATTTTAAATTTAATATGGTTGTTCCTTTCTCCAGATGCGACAGTTGTGCCTGTTTATGTGATGCATTCATGTGGAAGGTTACCCCATCTGTGAATGTCGCTTTCCGTAAAAAAATTGTCATCAGATTTATTCAGCATGTAATTTGCGAATTCACCATTGCTTACCCGTGTTTTTTATTTCATGCAAAATTTGGAATTTGTAAGCACACCGATTTTTTTTTTTTTTTAACGAGACTTGGATATCATTGTAGGTATATCCAGCTGCAAACTCTGAAGAGCAGTAGACTTCTTTGGGCAACGACATGACAGGGTCATGCATTCGTCATCATCTTGTGATGTTTGCAGTCTTGCAGGTGATTTTTGCATTTCAACACTTCCACTTTCTGTATACTGGTTAAACCAACATTGAATCACTTTGCTAACAGGAGTATCTCTACCATACAGATGGTGAAAATTGTGTTACACTGTTAAAATTGATTTGTTTTTTGCCAACCAGATGTTGCACAATTGCAAGCTCACCATCATTTGAACTGCAGCAGTGGTAGTCCTCATTATAGATGAAAGGCATGCGCATAGAGTATGCACAAGAAGGTGCGTGTGCATGTGTGTGAGTGATTGTGCTTAAGAAAACCTTCATGAGTTAATGAACACACAACAAATCCCATCTCCATATCTTTATTCTAGTAAAAGTTGTTTACATCTTGAAACTAGATCCATCATTTTTGATGACCCTGTATATTTTGTACAACTTAGATGTTTACATTATTTAATTTGGTTTAATTTTTTATAACTAGTGGGTATAGTAATACATTATTAACTGTGCTTGCTGGTCTGAAGTTATGTGCCTTATTGTGAGTGAGCATATCAGTGATGAGAGTTGTGTAGAAGTCAAAGCTATACAGTGCTGCAATCATCATAGGAGACTGATGTGTCAAAAATAGTGTTGGGATTTTGGGAGTAAGGTATTCTGAGAGGGGGCCTGGCATGTTGAATACAATTGATCACAAATATGTATGTGCATACATGCACAATAACTACTCCTCTTGAGAAATAATGTAAATCTGTTTCTTGGCACTAATATACTTGCCAATAAACACCAGGATAGAATCTAACTGAAGTGATCTTTCTTTGGACTTTGTCCATTGTCTGTCAATGTAGTACTGTGTTTCAGAAGGCGGCTCTGCTTCCATCCTCGGGTAAAGGAAAACACCTCATCTAGTGGATCCCTTAGAAGGAGCTATTCCCAGGTACTGGCTCTTTCTACAGGGTTCACCAGAATAGATGCTTTCCCTCACCTGAAGACAGAAGCTGAGCTGGCTTCTAATATGTACTGCATTGAGAGTTAGACAGGCAAAGTCCAAAGAACAAAGATTACCTCAGTAAGTCATATAAAGTTGAATTAGGATGGAATCTGTTTTATGCTATTCCATTCATATTTGTTGTACTGGTACAGATGTATCACATTTAAAAGGTTTATGATCATCCAGAGGATCTAGCGCTGTTTGAGTATACGAGGTCCGACAAAAAAAAAAAAACGAGACCTTGCCTGTAACTCTTTCTATTTAACAAATTCAGGAAATCAACTACGATCACCTTCAAAATAGTTCCCTTCTGAGTTGACACACAGCTGCATACTATGCTGCCAATATTCAAAGCAATTCTGCAGGTCATGTTCTGTAAGGCTGTTGAGGATCTCCACCGTTTTTACTTTCACATACTCTACCGACACAAAATGGGTTCCTTTGAGCACTGACTTGATCTGTGGGAAGATGCAGAAGTCGCAGGGAGCGAGGTCTGGCGAGTAGGGTGGGTACTGAAGCACAGTGATGTTTTTATTAGCTAGAAATTGCTGTGGGCTGGCGCATTGTCCTGGTGCAAAATCCACCTGTTTCTCCATAATTCTGGTCTTCTCACATGTTTACACAGTTTCGTCAAGACTTCAGTGTAATACTGCTGATTTACCATCTGGCTACTGGGTACCCACTTGCTGGGGTGGTGTGGTATCCGGATGAAGGCTTCAGCCTGCATCCAGATACCACACTGTCATCACAATACCCTGGATATCAGAGAAAACAATTGGCATGGCCTTGAACTTGGAATGACTTATACATGCTTTTTTTTGGTCTTGGAGATGATGATGACTTCCACTGCATTGATTGTGGCTTGGTTTCCAGATCATATGTACATATCCAAGTTTCATCACGAGTAATTATCGAATTCAACAAATCTGGTTAATTCTCAATGCGTTGTGAAAGATCCAAACACAATTCCTTGTGATGTTCTTTTTGTTCGTCTGACTGCACTTTTGGAACCATTTTTGCACAAACCTTTCTCATGTTCAATTCCTCCCTTAGAATTAGTCAAACACTTTCCCTCTCTAAAATGACTTCCTCAGCTACTGCTCGAACACCCACCCTTTGGCCTTTTCGAATCACATCTCGCACCTTTTCAGTGTTGACATTGGTAACAGCTGTGCATGGACGGTCTGGGCGATCATCATCTTTCAAGCTTTCTCTGCGTTCAGAAAATCGTTTGTGCCATTCAAACACGCGTGCACAAGACTCTTCACCGTAAACCTCAGTCAATAATTGAAACGTTTCCATCATGGATTTCTTCAGTGTAACAAGAAACTTGATGTTAACTCGTTCACTTTTGCAGTCTGACATTTTCCAACTGAGGATAAGAACACGCTTATATTTCAAGATGCGTCCACTTGTACTGAGTAAAGCGATCGAGTTGAGCCTTGTAACACTGTGACGGGTCAGAACATGTTCTATAGCCATCTATTTGTCTCTCCCCTCCCACTCTTGGTTCCTGGGCTATAGGTTTTTGTTTGTTTTTGTTTTGTGTGTGTGTTCCCCCCCACATATGTGGTATGAAAATTTTGCATGAGATTTGAAGCATACATCTTTTATGTTTAAAAAAGAGCTGGTGGTCAATTGCAGATTCATAATTGTGTACCTGGAGCTTGTAATACTGACACCTGTTATTTTGGTTACATATCTTATTCTTAGACATTGCATATCATTGTATGCGCTCTTCACATAGCAAATAGCATACAGGTTAGCATTTTGTGAAGTACATATTATCTGTCTGTGGAAAGTAACACAGCCTTTCATTTTTGCTATTCAGAACCTGATTGTGGTATGGCAAGTTGGGAAGCTCAAAAGTATTTCAAGCAGCTAATTTCAGGAGTGGTGAGTGGATTTCATCTTGTGTCTTTTCTGCTACAGATTATTGTTTACATGTCTAGTATCATAATTACAAAAAACAATATGTTCATGTACCATATGTTACAAAAATTTAAAACTGGGAAATAATTTGCTGTGTAGAAAATGCCTTACTTGGCATGAAAGATGTTCCCTTTGAGAGGAATGGTGCTGTGCGATATAACATATATTATTTTCAAATGTTTTGCCTGCTCAGAAGTGCATACTGGGGGAGTATTACAAAGGAACAAAGATTTGTAAGTTGTGACACTATACAGTCTTCAGCATAACAAGAATGGAAGTTTGAAGTTTGGTTTGTTGTGCACAATTTGAAACACATCACAATTTTTCATGTGTCATTGGCCCAGAACTTCATTTATTTCTGACAGAATTTTGTAATATAACAGTTGAAATGTATTTCTTTGTGTCACACACTGTATTTACAGTACATGTAATGAATTAAGGAAGTGTAGTGAATAGGTTATGGTCGGAGGATCAGGGTTCAATTTCCACTGGGTGCAGAGGTTTTTCTGTATACTCTTGGATCCAAATGCAAGCCATCATTCTGTTCACAGGTACCTGGGGCTCTCTTTGAGATGAGTAGTGAGCCTGGAATATGAAGATTACTGGCTACCTCTGTCTAGTGCTGAATATAAGAATGCATAGAGCTGTACCCCAGTTCCTCCATACTCTCATGGCATATCAATTGAGCACCTTTGCAATTTGTGTTTCATTTCTTCACATAAAAATTAGGACAAAATGCTGTTTTTGTAACCATATGAACTTCAGCAGTCTAGGATAAAGCCTTTCAGTATTTTAAATTTACTGTGTTGACTAGATTGTGCCATGTTACATATCTAATAATATTGTTTGTATGGAACAAATTATGTATAGAATGATGCAATCCTTGTTTATCATATGTTGCTAATCAGGAGTACCTGCATTGCTGTGGGGTTGCACATCGTGACCTGAAGCCAGAGAATCTCTTGTTGGATGAACATGATAATATGAAGATCAGTGATTTTGGAATGGCAACTGTATTCAGAATGAATGGCAAGGTAAGCAGTATTATTGGAATGTATGGTTTTAGAGCATATATGATTTTATTTGACCTGAGAAGGTTTGTAAGTTGTGAGAGTATCACAACAAAAAGGGTCAGACTGTAGATTTGTAGAGTGGTAATTGCATGTGGCTTTATATGTATGGAGTTGTCTGGTTCAGATTTCATGGCTTCACTTTAAACTGACATACAGGACAATTTCCCATTATGTGTACATCCTTTTCATTCAAAAGTGAAAACATTCCATAGTGGGCATATAAATTGAATGGTGCTCTAGCTGCAGCAGAATCCTGGGATTTAAAAGGCCAAAGATTAAAGGGTAAGGGTTGTTTTGTTCTTTCTCCAGTCCTAAGTGAATGTTACAGTATCTTAAATACATGTAATAGTGCTGCATCATACTTTACTTCACCCCTAATTTTTGCTTCCTAAAAGAAATTTTGCCCCTGGGGGTGGGACTTGGAGTCAGTCTAGACATTTCTGAGAGAAGAAAATTTCTTCCTCCAGCTGGAATTGAAACCCCAGATTGTCTAGCCTGTGGCCTAGTGACTGCTAACTATGCTATCCTGGCTCTTGCATAATGTAATAAACTGCTTTAATTCCCCTCTCCCATTTTCTTTGCATCTGACGTTCTTGGATTGGTTTAAAGTAAGTCTGTCTTGGGTTGAGATGAGTCTATGACTCTTGTTACACTTTTTTCTCAAATATTGCTGCCTTGACTATTCTAGTAAATATCTATTATTATTTGGATTAAGTTTTAATGTATGATACATTTGCTGTACCACATGAATCCTGTAACAATTCTGTTTGTTTCAAGTCATTTTCCATAATTTTGTATGCCCTTTGTACAGGAATTTGCTCAGATATGTATGGCCATCATGCAGAAATTTGGTGGTTGGTTGTTGACAAGGTTTTCTGACATATCTCTTCACATGTCTGCAGTAGGTACTAACAGCCATTCAATTTATATTCAGGAACGTATGTTGGAAAAACGTTGTGGCACACTTCCATATGTCGCTCCAGAAGTACTGATGCGACCATACCATGCCGAACCTGCCGACGTGTGGTCTTGTGGTATCATTTTGGTGGCAATGTTAGCTGGAGGTGAGCAGTGTTTTGAGGTACCTGTTAGGTGTGGATTTAGAGAGCACTGTTTGATGCATGTTAATAGTGGTGGGCATGGCAGTATGACTTGTTTTCAAGTTCTTGCATGCTTGCTGATATGAGGAGCTTAATTTCAAAAATGTGTAAGTCCACAATTTTAAGAATTGTGTTTATGTGTTGAAAAACATGCATGTTTTGTTCCTCCGGTATTGGGTGCAACTTTTGTCAGGCAGGTTGGTCCCAGCACTGCAGGTTAGTTTCTTTGTTCTTTTTCACATATGATTATTCTTCAGTGTTGTGGAATTAGAACCCGTTTCTTGTGAAAAGCATACATACATGTTTTTTAAAATAAGCTCCAGATATGTTGTACAGGCAAGTAGCTACATGTACAAGAAGGTATCGTTCCTGGTGACATACCTCCTGATGATTCATGTCTTTTTGGATGTTATGCCATGTTGGCCAGTAAATGCAGTAACTCTGAAGACATTTATAGAAAAATTCAACAAATTTGGCTTACTAAGCAGGAAAATATCTTAAAAGCATAAGCCTGAAATTTTGTAATTCTGTATTTGAACTGGCATTCTCTTTACTAAAATATTATGCTGTAGAAACTCTGCATTCATTGATTAATTTTCACCATGAAACCACGTTTCAGGTATTACCTTTAGCGATGTTGACACATTCTGTAATGCAAGAGATCTTTTTACAAATGGAAGTGATAGATCAAGAGGTTGTTCTTGCTGTAACTATTTCATATGTACTGATCCTATGGTTCAATATTTTGTTTTTACCTTTTTTTTTCTGACTCAGCTTCTTACTTACAGACTGAGCACTGTGTCTTGTGGTTTAAGCTGACACAGAATTGCAAAGTTTGTTAACCTTTAGACGCCTAATGTCCACTATAGTGGTCGTACCGCACCGCTAACCTCTAAATTTGCATTTTATATATTTATTCAACAAATATAGGTACTGAATATTTTAAACATGGTATATACTCTCCGTTTTTTTCTCTTCAAAATGC
>Ga0136643_10004084_pt1 | contig 19964 bp, 16 predicted proteins | sample TergutLab28metaG_FD_96883 | JGI IMG/M metagenome (GOLD analysis project Ga0136643, IMG submission 96883) | Labiotermes labralis P1 segment gut microbial communities from Petit-Saut dam, French Guiana - Lab288 P1 (version 3) (version 3) | ecosystem: Host-associated > Arthropoda: Insects >...
GGGTGGTGGTTCCCAGTTTTTTAAAGGAATTAAATTTTTTTATTTTAAAGGGGAAAGCGGGCCAAGGAGACCTGGACCATAAAAAGGAAAAAGGGGACACCCCCCCCCCCCCCAAAGAAATCTAAATACAGAAGGAGCTAGCTACTAATACAACCACAATGAACAGAGTAACCAGGAATCTAATCAGGGAACCACAATCTAAAGTAACTAGCTTAGCCTGATGATGACTTTATAAGTCGAAACATGTCACTGTAACCCATGCTGTTAATTTATATGTTGTGTTGACTGAATCACATAATAAAAAGTGGTTATATTGAGTCCTGGACTGCTTGGGAAACATCAGGACTCACCCAGGGACACAGTTTCGTGTCCCTAAAGAGATACTGCCATGAGGGACACAGCTCACAAATTTTGCTTTTGAGAGTGATGAATTTTTTTATTGGCAAAATTCAGTGGCTGTATTTCATTATCACTACTGGTGTCATGTAGCACTTCATTATATGCGGTTTATTTGAAAATATATCTGACTTCAACACCGAAGCTTCATCAGCAAAACTTTCATCTGATATTTATTGAAGTCATCAAACACGTTCTTTAATTCCTCTTCAGCGTTACCCTTTGCATTGTCACCTTCACACATGTCTGACGAATGTATGTGTATGACATTGAAGAACTTCCCCTTCAGGATTAATTGTCATTTTGTCATTAACAGACCACTTTCTGTACTGTTTCCAGACACAGCCTCAAAGGTACTAAAAACTTATAATGCAGATGTCCATTTCCCCATGTGCCATGGAGACATATGGGGAAGTGGAGGTATGGCCCCACTCATTGTTAACCTTAACACTAGATGGAAGTGGCTGGATATGGGAGTATGGTCAAACTCATCTTAACACTAGATGGAAGTGGGTGGTCAGGTTCACATCATGGTCACTTTACCCCCTTGGAAAGAAACCCTGGTATCTGTTGAATGGAAGGCTGGGTGGCCCTCACACTGGACCTGGATGTAATAGTTAAGAAAAAAATCTGTTGCCACAGCTAGTAACTCTAGCATGACATTCAGTTGAGCCTGTAGCGTAATTAGTATACCAAATGTACTGTCCTGGCTCCTACAGCAACTACCTCATTATTAGTTTTAAGTAATTTATGACCATGCAATGATGATTAAACAACAGTTGTGTACAGAAGATATGTGGATTTATTACATGACATCTCTAGTGTAATAAATTCACATATCTTCACATGCACTCTTTGGTTTTATTCTCGTAATTACTATACTATGTTCAATTTAGTTGTGGGCAAAATGTAACTACGGTCTGATACAAAATTACACATTGGGTGGGATATACTATGAAATGAGTTTATTTGCACGTCGTTTCAGGACAGGTGTCATTTGTCTCCTTTAGCTCAGTCACATTATTCTGTTCACAGTGAGCATACAGCTGGTGCTTTCTTACTCTCAGCACTTAGCATAATTTGATGTAAGTGAATGCTGTGTTTCAGGTATGCAGCAGTATCATCAGCTGTTGGGTGACACTGCAGACCTTGAACAAAGTGATTCAGATGCAATGGAAGTGCAGCTGGCTGCATTAGTGGAATCTCAGCAAGGAAGGTGTGTGTCATTGCTATTTAACCCTTGAATGGTGCTGGGGTTTAAATTGCAACTGTCTGCATGACTGAGGAATACTACATCTAAATGAACCTTACAATACACTTGGTACAGTGCACAGAAGTTGGCACTGTGCAAGGATTTACAACTGTACACAGACACAGAGGGTGGAATTGATGGATTAAATGTTGGTGAACAAAAGTGAATTGTACTTACAAATACCATAGTATATTTCAGATCTGGCTCAGGCCCATATTTTATATTTCATCAAGAAGTATTTATTTTACATTAATATATTAATAATTGTCCAACGAGATGCAACACAGAGCAGTCTATTTATTATTCTGCAAGTTCACTCTACATGTTTTAGGTGTCAACAACACACATCATCAGGAGCACACAAAACTGTAACTACAGCCTCCAGTACTGGTCATACTGCAAAGTATAGAGGTATTTAACTAGAAAGGTATATAATACACTCGGATACTTGTAACTGTTGTAATAGAGTAGCAGGATATATATTCAGCAATACAATGTATTTTTATTGCCTAATATATGTCCTACTCCTCTACTACAACACTGTTACGAGTAACCGAGTGTATTATATACCTTTATAGTTAAATACCTTTATATTTTGCGGTATGACCAGTACTGGAGGCTGTAGTTACAGCTTTGTGTACCCCTGATGATGGGTGTGGTTGACACCCGAAACATGTAGAGTGAACTTGCAGAATAAATAGACTGCTTTGTGTTGCATCTTGTTGGACAATTATTAATATAGATCAGCGATGCACGAAACCATAAACATAAAATATTTATTTTACATTACTGCAAAATAAGGCAATGCATAGAAGATACTTCCCCCCATATATTATATAACTACTGAAGTACAGCCAATCCTTGTTTAATGTTGCCTCGAACAATGCTGTTTCACTTTAACATTAACAAGTTACAGTGACCAGATATTCAGTCAGTTTTTCAGGCCTTAGATGACTGTTATGTTCACTGATAGCTTTCAGGATTTTCAGCAGCTAGACTCTCGGTTATTTTAATTAATTACCGCAATGTGCTCGAGCTGAAGGCGGACTGGAATAAGTACTGAGAAACCACAGTTTATTCAACACAATTCAGCGGAGGGGGCCATATGGTGAAAAGGGGTGCTAGGTGCAGAATTTCTTTCATAAATCAGATGATTATCAGTTTTTTTTGTTTGGTTTTCATTTTGTCTAACCTGTATTAAACTACATTATGGCATGCCAAGATAAGTGTAAAGGTGCCTTATTATATCCTATGTTATGCACACATACTGTTCCTTTGGGAAGTGTCCTGCTCTTTTGCTTGCACCTACACCATGTATTTTCTGTTTCACATAGGCTTGCATTGACTCTAGGGCTGTGTTGTTAATCATATCATTACAAGTCATACCTCAGTAAGTACATCAAGATACCTATTAGGTCTATAGTTTACCAGTCTGCCAATACACAAAATTTTGAGGCCAAAGTGCCTCTTAATTCTTAAATTTGGACAAGTGATGATCACCAATCTGCCAATTTATAGCGGGCAACAAATCAAATGGTAAGCAATGAGTGACTTACTCAATCGTGTATACAAACAGCAGTTCCATTTCATGGCATTACTGATTGTTGTAACACTGGAAAATTTCACACTTAGAACATTATGGTCTGTCATCTCCTGAAGCATATGGACATCTGCTTTTTGTGCATCTCTGCCTCATTACTTGAAAATGAGCTGAACAAAGAGGGTATAGTATAGTCCAGTCAGGCAGCAATATAAAAACAAACTCTAACAGTGGAACCGGCCTACTATACTAATATAGACGGCAAAACAAGCCAGCTATCTGCAGCAGAAATATGTGAAGGTGGGCCACTGCATTATAATTGGAAAATGCCCCATGCTCTTTCGCTCAACATTGTGATTTTCATTAATGTAACCTGAACATTAAACAAGGACTTACTATATGAAGAAATAAACACGCAAAACAGATACCACTCAAGGACAGAAATTAACAGCTAATGCTGTTCAGTGTTAAGGCTGGAAATAACAGCTTGCATGGAATGTTTCAAGCATTTAAACTGGGTGGGAATTACAATTATTGTTTTTAATTTTTAGTTTATTTTGGGACACTGTATTTAGGTTACAGAAATTGATTCTTATAACCCTGAAGGTGGTAGGAACACATTCTTTAGAAATTTTCTTCAAGTGTGTTATTGAACAACACTGTCAATTGCTAAGATTATATGGTATTGGGGATACATGGATGAATGAATGAGTGAATTAACGTGTATGGAACGCTGGTGAAATGGTACTGAGAGGAGAAAACATTAAGTGCTTGGAGAAAAACCTGTTGGAGTGCCATGTTTTTCAAAATAAATCCAACATGGACTGGCCTCAGATTGAACCCTGGCCCCCACAGTGAGAGGCCAGTAACTGTCTGAGCCATGACACAATCTCCTCATAAATGCTGGTACCTACCTACCTACCAACCAAGTACATGGCATCTCTTCATATAAGGTTATGAGTGAATAATTATGTACAGCAAACTAAAGATTTGGTGAGAAAAACAGGTATTCAAAAGTGTACTTAGTTTCTGTTCATACACCCTAATTTTCAACCTGAACTTTTACAGTGAAAAACCCAGAAAGCAGCTGCAGCAGTCTGTGCCATCAAGAGTAAATGTGCCAGACCAAGCACCAGTAACAATGGCCACACCTGCAGTTCAAGATATTGGTGGTAACACTACAAGTACAGAGGGTCATAAAAATGTGGAGAAATTGGCTTGTAGGACAGATATTAGAACACCTGAAGTCACTGGCCATGAGGGAAATCCAAAGGCACAGCTTTCATCCAAGCCTGAGAGAGAGTCAGTGGCTCTACCAAAAGAAGGAGACTCTTTGAAAGCACCACAGCCATCTGTACCTAGGGCAGGTTCCAAGAAACTGCCAGGGTTGACAAAGATGCTGGAGTCAGACACTGAATCACTTCAGCTGGATGCAACTGTATCCAATGAAGACAGTGATGACTTTGACTTCAGCAGTGACAAATAGGGGAAATGGAGGACAAAAAGAAATGGAAGGAGCACCTACCAGATGAAAGGGCCATTGCAGGCAAAATTAGAGGGCATACAGAATCTTTCATTTTCACTTTAATTTCTTGGAATGGTGGTTTTCAATCTTAGTACCAATTTGTTTTAAATGTCACAAAACTAGTGGCATTAGGTAGTGTAGTTTTTATGTTACAAATCAAGAAGGTATTTTTAAAAAGAATATTTTACGAGTTCATTAGAAGTTAGTCATTACTGTGACTTAGGCCATGCATTATGAGACTGAAGAACTGGGGTTGGATTCCAGACGTGATGTTTCTGTACCACCATGTCAAGGATATACATCTGTTCCATAAAAACCCATCACATATCCCTCTCATGTTTCAAACATCAAGTGGTCATCTTCAGGGAGATTACAGAAAACATGTTGGGGATATGTTAATTCTTGTGTGGAACAGATGCAAGTACTAAGGTTATGTTTGATTGTTTATTGATTCTGCTAATTTGTGAGCATTTTTTTTTTAAAGGATGTGAAATATCAGCATGGGAAATGAATTTGTGTTTGCAAATGGCACAGAAGCTGATTCATAACTTTTCATTTCTGGAATATTTAATGAAATAACTGAATGCACCACTTAGATTTACAAGGGCTATAGTTAAAAGTATTCTTATGACAGGATATGCAATCCAGAATCCTCCATCTTCCCCACCATCCTGCTGTCAGTACTAGGCCAGTCTTGGTTTTTTTTCGGGTGGTGGCTTCATGTTACGTGGAGTGTCTGGTTTCTCTGTCTTCACTTCTCGAGGCTCTGTCTTTATTTCCTCTGCAATCAAGCAATAAGCCTCTAATTAATGGAAAAGTATTGGTAATTCATTCTTTTCAGATTTCAACTAGCTGTAAGAAGTGGCTTTCTTGGGGGCTTTAAGAATATAAGTTCTTCAGTCTGAACTTGTGGCCAACAATTATTCACTTAGTTTCATTTAGTAAATCTGAAAAAGTACAAAACACAGTGTCTTACTGCAGAGACAATAACTCTACAGTCTTAAAGATCATAGGCACATTATATAAGCTTGATTTTGAATTATCTTACATCTGACTTAATATTTTAACAGGAAGTGTGCCCACAAATTATGAACACACTTGTAGAAAGGAGGAGAACTTTGGGGGGGAAAAAAAAGTGTTGCTTTATCTTACTTGACTTTCATATGTGAGTCGCTTATGGCAGAAATGTGTATAGCATATTTCTTCGGCTTTTAAGATGCACCTTTCTTACATTTTTCTGAACTGAAAATTAGGGTGCGACTTATATTCGGTGCATTATTTTTCACGCTTTGAAAGTCTTGAAAACATAATTTTCCTCAAAGAACAAGTGACCTAATAAAAGAGCTGTAAATTTTTAGGACAGTAAAATGTATCTGCTTGCAAAAATTTTTTTGCTGGAGATCCCTTTGTAAAAGTGGGGTGCATCTTAAATTACTGGGTGTTTTAAATTCAAAGTGATATGGCATACAGACACTTATTGTTAATGCAGGACTGATCACTGCAGAATGGATGGGGTCATTACATATTATGCAGCAGTGATGTCTGCTCTGTGGTGAGCACTCCCATGATACAAAAAAGAAGCCTCATATAAGACAAATTGTTAATGTACAATCTGTGAGCAATTTGTGGATTCAGTGAGCAGGTTCTGCTTTAAGCTGGACATTCTGTATAATCGTACCTGGAGCAGGCTGTTTCTGGGGTGGCACAACGACAGGAACAGGGAATTTGCGAGTCAGCTCTCCTAAGAGCATGTCAACACGATGACGTTGGAAGAGAGAACTTGGTTCCTCTCGCTGTGTTTCCTTCTTTGACACTAAGTGTTCTGGAACCTTGCGCTCCTTTAAGTCCCATGAGTAACCTTTGGAAGGATGATAACGTGAGTAAGAATTCGCTTCTTCAAATGCTGACTGAAGGTGATGCACGGCTGATATCTGTGGTGAGACAAGTACAGTGCAGTGTTAGTGATCATATGGACTGGGGCCATACTTAGTTGAAACTGTTAGTTTTTTAGATGAAGAGTAAAACTTCCCACCCTGGTTTCTATTTCTATAAACAATTCTGATTTCTAGTGCTGACAGTTGAATTTTAACTACAGGGATGGTAAAACGCATTTCTCTCACTGAATTTATCAAATGATGTAGTTAACCAGAATATCCTATGATTTATTAGATTTATTACATTTTTTGAGCTGGTGCCTAGATTTCAAGATTTGTCATGTGCTGCTACACTCAGTAACAAGATAGGCAATGTATGTATGACATAACATTCTGGTGCATTCATGCAACCAATTTTGCAGTGGAAGAGTAAAGAAGTGTTGCATAATCTGAGGGTGTGTTTGTAGCCTTACATATCCAGCGCGCAGTGCGCATGTGCCATACTGTCATGTGTGAACTGCCTGGCTCTACAATATTTTTCCACATTATCTCATAAACAGCACAATTTAAAAAAAAAATTACTTCACAAAAGTCCATTCAGTGGGAGCCATGTGGACAGACAGACAGACACAACGAAGTCAATAGTCACTTTCCACAGTTTTGTGAACATGCCTGGAAATGATCACAGAAACTGCAAGTCTGCATAGCTTACTATTCTGGAGTTGATGACAGAGATGAGGTCAGGAGCCTGGTACACAATTCCAGCAATGATGTAATAATCTGCAAGTGGCGTGGCATGGGTAGGTGAATGACGGTGCTGTTTACGGATGACATAGAGAATAGGCTCTTGCACATGTAGTAGGATGTACTCCAACCCAGTCATATTACTGTAGGGGATAATGACGAACTTACATTATGATTTATAGCAACTGTCGTGGTGTGGAGAGAGAAGAACACAGTTATTATGCTGAAAAGTTGTAAGGCAGAAATAAATAAATATTTGGACAGTACAAATTAAGGTTTCCCTTACTGCATTTGAACTGAAGTAACTTCCATACAGATGACATAAAATTAAATAACTTGTGTTTTCATATTCCAAGTTCTGAGGTTTGCATACTGTTGATGTTGAGAGTGGTAGTCTTGTGGGTTGTGTGACTCTGCAGTGGCTAATGAGGGCAGTATGTTCTTACTGCAGAGTCTAAAAAAAAACTTAACTCCGTGGCCTTAGTCCGCACGTGAACTATACTGACAGAGCGGCCGCCGCCAGTCGGCGAAGTTAGTGCCAACTTTTGCGGATAGAGGGGTGTCACGTGGTCAGCGCAACGGATCCCCACAGCCGTTAATCTCTGTTTTCTAGACCTGGAGCTGCTACTTTTTTCATTCAGGTAGCTCCTCAATTGACCTCATGAGGCTCACGAGGCTCAGTGGACCCCGTTCCAAACCCACTACTACTCAGAAAATCTGGTAGCGGCGGGGATCGAACCTGGGACCACTGTATCTGTAGCCAGAAACTCTGACCACTAGACCACAGAGGCAGTCTACTGCAGAGTCTACCATCCCAAAAAACTCAGAATCCTAATTTTCTGTTAATCATGCTTATCACCTGAAAATAATGGGTCTTAAATTCTGCAGATATAATGAGCTTGGCAAGAATAAATTATATCCATATGTTTCATTCACAGCTGATAAGGGTCATTTATTGAATAGCACATGTAAACTAAAAGGTCTCAATATATGAAAAGAAAACATAATATACAGACTGTACCCTCAGTTCAGAAAATATCACATTAAATGGGTTCCTTGACACCATGCCATGGGTATTACTCCAGAACAGTGTCTTGTTATGCTCTTGTGAAGACAATACTGAAACCTGTGGGTACCACAAAGGGCACAAAACTTCTTCTTAATGTGTGGAATGCCTGTTGTGTTTGTAGAATACATTTCTTTCATTTGGCACAACACTGTCTACGTGAGTGATTATCAGCATCTCGGGAAGGACTGTCTGACAGAAATTTAAGTACTTGCGAATACGATAATGTTCCATAACAAATACAGAGTAGCTTACGTAAGTTGTTCAGGATTTAGACGCTGCATCTTAACAATCTCATTGTTGCACGTTCGATCAAAGAAGGGATTACTCCGTTCAGAGAAATAGTCCATGATGTTGCTTGGATTCAGCATTGGTATCCAAGCACTGTCATGCCAAGATAACCCCAGGGGATTTTCTGTAATAGTTTAAAACAGAAAATAAGATTATATATAAGTACACACACACATACATACATACATACACACACACTATTAGGATGAAAATGTTCAAATGCAGGTCAGTGAGTCATGTAAGGTATACAACTGTTTTAAAAACTTTGTTTGTGTCAGCCCCTTACCATTTAACAATAATGAAATTTTAAATCCATTTATCAACAACAGTCCCTACTCTGGTGCAATAATTTTCCAACATACGATAATGCTCTCACTGAAAATTTGTTCACATCTGAATATATAATACACATCTTCCCAAGGTACTGGTATTCAGAATTTCTATTAAGCAGATTACTACCAACAAGACAAACAACTCTGAAAACTATATAACATATGTATAAAATTTTTGAATCTAAAGGTTCAATTGCATGCTTAAAACTTTGTATGCATAGAACAATTTTTTGGGGTGAGGGGGGGATACATCTGGAATCATCTACAGTATAAAGTATGTGATTATGAAATTATTATATTCAGACAATAATAGAAGCAACTAACAACAAAAACAAAGATTTGCTCCAGGCTCACTATTATGCACTAGTGTGAAGAATTACATTTCCCAGGCTTATCTTGCACGTGTATTTCAACTGACATAAAATAAGTTACAACACTCACCTGACAAACAGGCTTGTCTTCCGGGCATCATTATTCTTTGTTTATGTGGTCACAATGGAGTGGATAAAATGGACTGGAAATGAAGAAATGAACTCACACCTCAGGAAACATAAAATGCATGAAATAAATCTGCAAACAGTAATGAAGTTAGTTTTGAGGGTGCCCCCACTGTATTACTGCCTTGAAAATGTGATGGCATCTGCTGGCACCAAAATCAGTAAGTCTTGCACAGACATAATGCACATCTGGCAAGTGTCCATGCCCCGAAATCAGGTATACAATTTTATGTCATACCATTCATATTCTTATAATTAATATATTGGCCAACAAATATGTTTTTATAATTAAGCGCCTTCACAGTGCAACCATTAAGAACTTAAATTCACACATATTACAAATCAAGGGCTGCACAAAATATATTAAAACTTCATACAAGGAAAATACGTGTTTTAAGACTAGGCACATTAATGTCATTCATGCTAGTCACAAACAGTATATCAAGCACATTTCGAAAACTTTTCACGTAATATGAACGGCATATATGGCCTTACATAAACGCAAAAGTGGAAAACCACGGATCACGCTGTGAGAATTGCATACGATCATAAGAAATTTCCATTAAAAATCAGTTCTTTACTGCAGTAACAGTTTCTGAGTTTCCACATGTCCTTTATGCTCGGAATCACCTGTCAGCATTCACAACAACCCACACTAGCAACCTCTACATTGACACACAAATAACTTATCGGCCAGTAGTACCAACATAGCAGCTGTATGACTACCGCATGAAAGTTTTGTGAACCCCTGAAAACAATTTGTTGTGGTGCCGCAAAAGGCTTGCACCGTCGCTTGTGTGCTTATAGGCGGAATGTCTTAGTGTCTGTGGTTGAAATACAAAGATGGTAGAAAAAAATGCAATTTGCTTGCAAGTTGTATCACATGATTGAGACTAATCTGTGCTACGTAAGGTATTTCCAATTTATCGCATTTGATGTAGAGTAAGTTTCCGATTTTGATGCTGGAATTTTTACAGTTCAGAATTTTTGAAGCGGTTCTAGTGGATTGCTAAGACAACGTAATGAGGACGTTGTCGTTATTGCAGATGTGTGGAAGTTGTATTTAGTAATAATAAAAATAATAATGTTTCGTCAGTGATGATCTAAAGGGAGTGCATTGTAAAACTGTAAGGTTGGCAGCCTTGAAAGGGGGTGTAAGACTAGGAAGACGAAAAGTAAACAACGTATGTTACGCAGATGATACCAGTCTCATTATTTCTTGAAATTCACGCTCTGACAAAATAATATATCATTGTTCACAAAACATTCTCTTGTGAAATTAAAATCGATCGCATAATAGTTGTATTGACTGCGTATTTTGCGCATGGTGTATGGTACAGTACTATTCATGTTGTGAATATTAACGTTGTGTCCCAACTTCCACTTCACTTACCTAACTGGTTTTATCAACCCTGTTACGTTTAATTCAGAAGAGATTATCAGCATTTGACTAGCATGTTCTAACAATGCACACTGAAAAAAGTGCGATATCAGTGGAGTTCATTATGCATTGAAAATGTAACATTGGATATTCACTATTTGAACGATAGTTTCGTCTGTGTATTTTCTATTATAATTTTTACACAGGGCTCAGCTGTAGGCAAAGAAACTGGGCATGCCTGCAATGCACTGAATCTTGGGTGTGGGATTACAATAAACAGCATGCGACTTACAGATACCGCTAGGTGGGAGAACATATTGAAGCTGTATGAAATTGAGAAACTGAATGCTTTATCATCTGCTGCCCGGTGTAACGCACAGACACCTGGACAGTGGTTGATGGATTATTATGAAAGTGAGCTTGGCTGCACAAGTTATGAGTAGTAATCAACTTTCTGCTCATAGTAGGTAAGGACATTTGCTCTGTGAAGTTGAATCACACATAATCATCAATAGTGTTGTGTGTTGCAATGGGTTGTTTTATGTTGTTTCCTTGTATATCTTGCTCAACTCTGAATGGAATGTGTATCATTCTAACATTAATTGCTTGTAAATTTAGAAAGCACATATCTGTGGACAACTGTGTTTGTCAAGGAGGCTGACATTTTCAGTGGTGTTACATACTATCTTGACTGTGCTGAGATTTTTCATTGCCAACTTAACAGTACAAGTAAGCACTTGAACCTTCTGAACAACAAATATAAGAAACTGTGCTAAGATGAGACAAATGCAATAGTGTACTGAGGGATTATGTTGAAAAATAATGATTTTTTAGTGAAATAATTCACCCTCATTTTCATGCTGTTATTTAACATTATAACTGTGAAATACAGAACCTCAATGAACGTTCTTAATAATCTATACATTATCATATATGCTTTTTTTATGTACATATACTCAGCTTCTTGAACTTGTACGTGGTATTGCACTTTGTGTTCTTATTGTTTTCTGTGTTGACTTTTGCATAACAATGTGCAGTGTTGGAACTTGCGTGTTTTAGTGATGTGTGTACCGTGAGAAAACTGTCACCATCAGAAATGAAGCTTTTTATTTATGCAATCATAGTTATGGCATATTTTATTTAATTTATATCAGGTGGTGACAGTTGTGTATAATAAAGACGTTTTTTCTGCTTTGAGAGCATTCAGCACTGTCAGTAGTTTTGAGTGTGTGATTGTCCTTGTGATATTATTTCAGTAAAACTGTAATGACAAAAATTACCAAACTGTTCGAACTGACCAAAGTAACTTATATGACCAATGAGGCCAAGGAGAGCAAAGTGATCAAATTGTAAAAAACTCGCCTCTAGAGGGTGTAAATGCTGTTTTTTTGTGTTTGACAAGTGTGGCTATTTGGGTCTCCTTACAGAATTCTTCTTTATGTGTAGTTAAATATATTTTATTTTGCTCTGTACTATATTTTTTTGTAGAAGAAGCCAGAAAAGAGAGAGAGAGAACACTGGCATTTACAAAGAGAAGGAATACTTTGCCATCATGGTGACAGTTTTGCATGGGAACCGAGGGGTATTTTATCTCACCACTGCTTTGGTACAAGTAAGTATGAAAGTGTAATTGTATGGTTAAAAATAAGACATTTTGTGATGTAGGTTTATTTTGTTACTACTACTGCTGACATAATACACTGCATAATAAAATGTAGTGTTCACAAAATAACCTCAAGTTTACAAAATAAGAAGGAAGGGATTGGCTTGGGATGTAGCATGCATATAGTAGTGAATAAACAAACAAGAAAACAAATTAATTAAATAAAAGGAACAAATATAATAGATAAGTGAAAAAATAAATTACATTGATCAGTGAAGAATTACTTTAATGTTGTAAATTAAGTAGCTTAAACTAAGTAGATTAAGTTAAATATTTTAAGCCCAATAAATTAATTAAGTAGACTAAATTACTTACTTACTTATGTACATACATCCTACCTTGTTTCCTTCCTTCCTCCCTACATACTCTCTGACTCGCTTGTTCGCTTGCTTACACACTCACTCATTCACTCACGCGCTGCTTGGAGCAGAGTCCTTCATGAAAAAACCAATCAGTTCTCAACCAGTCAAGAAATCCCCTGCATTTCATGGAACTTGAAGGTTCATTACGTCATTCACAATTTCCCACCATCTGTCCGTATCCTAAGCCAGATTGATCCAGTCCATGCTCCCACATTCCCCTTCCTGAAGATCCATCTTAATATTATCATGCAGTCTACACCTGATCTTCCAAGTGGTCTCTTTCCTTCTGGTTTCTCCTCCAAAACCCTATATACACCTGTCCTCTCCCCCACACGTGCTGCATGACCCGCTCACCTCTTTCCTTTCAATTTGATGAACCGAAAAATATTTGGTGAGGGTGTACAGATCATTAAGCTGCTCAAGACTAAGTCAAGTATGTTAAATTGAGTAAGATAAAAAATAAATAAAATGAATTTTATTAACTTATGTGAATGAAATTAAACAAATTAATTAAATAAATGAAATTAAGTATTGTAATTAAATTAAATGAAGTAAATTTCTAAACCAAATTAATTAACTTACGTAAATAAAATTAATCTAATGATATTAAATGTATAAGACTAAAAACTAATTAGGTAAAATAAATTAAATTAAATTAAGTAATCAACTAAGTGGAATAAAGTCCATTAAGTAAATTAATTAAGTACATTCATTCAAATTTACATAATTAAAATATGAATTAAATTAAATTCAATATAGTAAATTAAATGAAAAGTGTAAGTTGATTAAATTTTACTAATTATATTAAGTGATTTAAATTACATGAATGAAAGTAAAAGGTAAATAAATAAATTAAATGACATTAAAATATGGGAGTTAAAGGAAGTTAAGGTGGATTAAATGATGTTAGTTTATTAAGTTAAGTAAAAAATAAAATAAATTATGTTATGTAAATGAAATGAATTGATTAAATTTTATATCATAAACTAAGTTAAATTAATGAAATATATACAGGGTGCAGCAGAAAGAACTCTCCGATTTGGGAGGGGCATAGCTTCGGGTGGGGAGCGCGTCATCAAACAGCGGTGTACAAGCCGTTTTCAGTGTACACCATGGCGTGGTCTGGAGAACATCAAGCCTTTATTGTTGAGGAGTTTATAAGAAATGGTGGGTCGCCAGTAGCAACACAGCGTGCATTTCGCATCCGCTTTGTGCTCGGTCGATGGGAGACTGTTCCTGATAAGAAAACGATTTACCGTTGGGTATCACACTTTAGACAAACAGGTTCTGCATTGAAACAGACATCTCCTGGCCGACCTCGGACCGCAACAGGACCGGAAAATGTGGCAGTTGTCAGGGCTTCGATTCAGAAATCCCCACGATGTTCTGCATGGAAACACGCGGCTGCACTACGGTTGTCTGACAGAAGTGTGAGGAGAATTCTGCACCGAGATCTGCGAATGCATCCGTACAAAATTGCGATTGCACAAAAACTGAAGGGAAGTGATTTTGAAAACCGTAGAAAGTTGTATAGTGACCTTCTGAATGTTCGTGTCACTGATGTTATGTTTTTTTCTGTTGAGGCACGTTTCCACCTCTCTGGCACAGTAAACAAGCAAAATTTCTGATACTGGTCTGAGAGTAACCCTTGGGAACTTCACCAGCGAGCAGGTTATGACCCCAAAGTGAAAATGTGGTGTGCCGTTTTTAACTTTGTTGTGTTGGGTCCATACTTTTTTGAAGAGGACAATGTCACTTAGGGTGAACAGCGATCGTTATTGTGAAATGTTACAGAATTTTTTCCAGCCTCGATTGGGCGAAATTTTCAATTTTCAACATGGTGCTGATAATGTGTGGTTTCAGCAAGATGGAGCAACAGCCCATACATCTCGTCGTTCCCTTTCACTTCTCAGAGAAATGTTTCCTGGACATGTTATCTCCTTGCATGGTGATATCGGGTGGCTGCCGCATTCGCCAGATTTGACCCCCTGCGATTTTTTTCTCTGGGGCTACCTCAAAGCAAAGGTTTACAAACAACGTCCCCTAACTTTGGAAGCTCTGAAGGAGGTGATACGACGGGAAGTTGCTGCCATTACACCTGAAATGATTCTCAAGGTCATGGACAACTACCGAGAGAGGCTACATCAGTTTATCAATATTCAAGGCCGCCACTTGAGTGATGTTTGGTTCAAAACCCATTGATGTAAAACAGCATTCTGTGTACTTTCCAGAAATAAAAAAACATTTGCTGTATCTTATTTGGTTTCGAATAATTCAATAAATGATATAAAATAAACTACATTAAGTAAATTAAATTAATGAAATTAAGTAAATTGGATTAAAGAAATTAAATAAAATGGATTTAATAAAATTTTTAAATAAAATAAGTTAACAGACATGAAATTAAGTAAATTAAACTCCATAATCTAAATTAAAGTGTATTTAATATATGAAAATAAATAAAATTAAATAAACTAAATTCTGTTGCTGGGGTTAAGAATGAGTGGAGCTGTATGTCCTGTATCTCCACACCCCCCTTTATCATCATTGTGTGGTGCTTAATAAAATGTGGAGACACCTGTACCTTATATGAAATATTTTCATATTATTGAGGTGTGTTGCTCACAGCACAAACTGTTGAATGAAAAAAATTGAGTTGGCTTACCATTCAAAATAATTTACTTGTTCACAGGCAGCTGTGACAAAATGCTTTTCCAAGTGATGTAGAAAGGCCACGTGGTTGTAGTCTGTTGATACTGTCGTTTGGGATCCCATTTACTTGAGAGTGAGGAAGAAGATGAGGAAAAGTAAGTGTCTTGTCAGCTGCAGCACAGTGTAGTCTGGCAGAGAGGCACAGCACCATTACAGATGAGGTTACTGCTTTCAGGTTGCAATGGGTGCCCCATCTTCCAGCATAATAGCAGAAGTGTTCATACAACATACAGAGAATTAATATCTTGCACACCTACCACAAAAACATAAAATCATAAATTTATGTTTGTTATGTAGATGATATTTGATCTTTGATCCAAACTACACATACAAACAATCCTAAATGATTTTAATATGATACATCCAAAATTACACTTCACAGCAGAAATAGAACGGTGGGGACACCCACATTGTAGCTCTCCTTCCTCCATCCATTTCTCCGCCAGACAGCACAGCAACACACTCTCTCTCTCTCCCCTATCCTTCTCTCTCCGTAACCCCAGTCTCCGCTCACAGCTCCAAACCGAATGCAGCTTCCCATCACCTCAACACGAGTATTCATTCCACTAGCTGCGCCTACCAAATCTGCCAACTAACCAATGGCAGGGCAGGTCAACCGCGTGAAGTCTGTATGAAAATGGCCACGTTTCCAGCCTGAATTGAATTCAATGCCTGCATCAAAGGAAGGCACATCAAGAAGGACTCGCCAGCCACAACCTCAAGAAGTACTAGCCAGCTGCAACATCAAGAAGGACTAGGCAGCTAACCAACATCAAGAAGGGCCGGTCTGCCATGCTGCCCGCTAAAAATTGTCCACTGACCAGACTGGTGGCCGCCACGTACCCGACGCACGATCTGTCACGCATCTCGCTGTCCACAGCCACAGCCGACCAGACAGTGCTGCCACCTGCCTGGGTTCCACACCGCACAACCGCACTGCGCACTTTCAACCGAGCTGTCACGCAGTGCAGCCCCGGAGCGAGGCTAGACTGAGTATTCTCACGACTATAAGCAACAACCATACTGTACAAGTTCAAGACAAAAATAAAAATAACATTATATGTGCTTTACTGAGATTGTCATTCTGACAATCCTACAGTATCCCACAGAACAAAACAGTACACTACTTAGACATATCCATCCACAAAACTCCCACTAACATAAAAAATTCCATCTACAGAAAACCCACATTTAGCGACACTGTCATCCCCTACACATCCAATCACCCCATACATCACAAGTATGCTGCAATCAAATTTCTATACAGTAGACTAAACACCTACCAACTACACAAGGAAGAATACCAACAGGAAGAAAACATTATCCACAACATCCTTTATAATAATTCCTTCCCAGTCAAGCCACAGAAACCTCCCAACCTTAACCCAAACCAATAACAAATTTCACCAACACACAAGTGCAGATGGGCAGCATTCACTTAACGTAGGTAGGTAAACCACATATATAACTAGTACGTAGGTTTGCTGATAAATTTTGTCTCCACTGTAATATTTTTTATTTACACTAGACATATCTGGATAAAACTGGTTCTGTGTAGTCGCATGGTATCTCTCTTCCATCATACTTCACCTTGAACCCACAGATGCTTACAGTCCTCATCCAGTACACATCGAAATGGAAGCGTTTTCAGATGTTCAGTCCAAACAGCGTGCTGTTATTGGATTCTTAACCACAGGAAAAGTTCCTCCAATTGAAATTCACAGATGAATGTAAGCTGTTTATGGTGATTGGTGTGTTGATGTGAGTACAGTAAGACGCTGGGTAAGGCGGTTCAAAGATGGAGAACTGGGGCAAGCAGATTTGAGTGACAAAACAGGAAGTGGAAGGCCTGTGACTGGAAGTGACCAGCTTCATCAAGATTGCGTTGAAGAACTGATCCGCGGAAATCATCACATCAAACAAAAAGAAACTGCCGTTGCATTAGGAATTTCTAAGGAGAGAGTGGGACACATTATTGGTGTTCTTGGATTTTGAAAAGTTTGTGCCAGATGGGTACTGCGCATGCTGTTTGATGAAGTGAAAACTGAAAGAGTTAGCATTTCTCGGGAAGTACTGGAACGTTCTGAAAAAGAAGGTGAGGACTTCTTAAAGAAGATCATTACAGATGATGAAACTTGGGTTCATCATTATGACCCTGAGAACAAAAGGCAGTCCATGGAATACTGCCATAAGGAATGACCTCAGCCGAAAACATTCAAAACACAGGCCTCGGCTGGAAAGGTCATGCTGACTGTTTTTTGGATTTTGGAACATGTTGTTCTTGCAGACTTTCCTGAAAAAGAAACAACAATAAACTCTCAATGTTACATTGAAATTCTTACTGCATTAAAAAGAAGAACTGAACAGATTTGAATAAGAAATGAAGCACTTCTTCAACATGACAATGCCAGGACTCACACAAGTGCAGCAACAAAAGATGCAATTTAACGCCTGGACTTTTCAGTGCTGCTGCATCCACCGTATAGCCCAGATCTGGCTCCAAGTGATTTCCACCTTTTCCTAAAACTAAAGGAACACTCGAAGTGCCAGCGCTTCAGCTGTGATGAAGAGGTGAAGTCTGCAGTGAGGAAATGTTTTCAAAAACAAAACACCAATTTTTTTTAAGGACGGATTTCAAAAACTAGTGCAGCGTTGGCAGAAGTGTATTGAAGTGCGTGGTGATTTTGTTGAAAAATAATTATGCAGCTTTGAAAATAATTGATGTAGACATATTTATTTTTTTATTTCATTAAAATATCTTTTCCCGTTCATTTTCTATTTAAGTGGAGGCAAAACTTATCAGCCTGCCCTCGTATATTCAAGCACTCGGACATAAGAATAGCCTACCGCATAAATAACACCATACAAAATCATCTAATACATCAAAACCGGAACCCTGACAAATTTTCACTCTTTGGAGTATACAAATTAACATGCCATGATTGCAAGAAAGCATTTGTTGGACAAACAGGAAGAAATTTCACAAGATACAATGGACACAAATGCGCCTTTCATAACAATAGTCATTCCTCCAAATTCACACATCTCAATGAACATGCACATTCCTTCAGAACCATTAACGCCACCATGCAAGTATTACATTACCAAAGAAAGGCCCTCACCTCAACACAACAACGCTTTTACATTCATGTAGAATTTGCTTCCAATAACCATCTGAATGACAGCCATACAGTATTTCCTAATAGTATCTTCGATACCATCCTAAAAGCCTACCATCCATGATTTACTCCTCCCTTCCCTTCTCCCTGCCACATTCCTCTCTCGATTAATATTCCATCAGTTCAACACATGACACAACATGTGCACAACGAAACCAGTCTTCCTCAAGAGATTGATGCGCAAACACACCATCGCTTCCTACTTACAGCATGAAATAATACGGCAGTGTTCAAGGAATTATTTCAAAAGTGATTCTATAAGTTAAACTATATTTACAAAGATTCAGAAACATCGTCATTACCAACAACAATAACCGTACCATTCAGCATCTCTAACATGTAAGTACTATTTACTGAATATTAGAAAACAAGAATGACATTATCTTCATAATCTCAGTTCCAATATAACACTTTACTTTATTCACAGATGAAAAACAGAACTAAACAACCAAAGTGAATCTTCACTCAGTATTACCACACATCCGAAATAGATATTCTACAATGCAATAACAACATTTCAAACCTGGACTTTCAACTGAACAACAAAGTATATGTAGGTCATTTCGAAAGTAACGCACACTGTGTTTGTGCGGCCAGTATGATGATGAAATCATTCTGATTTTTGCAACAGTTGTGGGCCAGACTTCATTAAAGAATATTGTGTGCATATTGGCAGGCTACGTGGTCCCTGTTCTGCAAAACAGAGTCTTGAAATGGAAGAAGAAACTGACTGGATTCAGATCTTGCGCATTGACCAGTGATCATACATTAAAATTGAAACTTTGCGAGGAAAAACCCCAACTTAAATTCATAATGCTTTACATGAAGTTTGCGGGGATAGTGTAGTGGATCGTAGCACGGTGTCACGGTGGGCATCTCGTTTCTCTGAAGGTGGGGTAAGCATCCAAGACGACCCAAGAAGCGGTCGGCCAGTAACGGCAACTGACGACACATCTGTGGTTGTCAGCACCCTGTTGGAAGAAGATCGACACAAATCACGTGAAGAAATTGCACATGAAGCAAACATGTCAACTGCTTCTGTTTGTATGTATGTATTTTAACCATTATGGCACTACCTGGCAACCAGTTCACTGTGCCACCATGGAAAACCACACAAAGAAACCAGCATTGCCAAACAGGAATATCCCCA
>Ga0136643_10004086_pt1 | contig 19962 bp, 7 predicted proteins | sample TergutLab28metaG_FD_96883 | JGI IMG/M metagenome (GOLD analysis project Ga0136643, IMG submission 96883) | Labiotermes labralis P1 segment gut microbial communities from Petit-Saut dam, French Guiana - Lab288 P1 (version 3) (version 3) | ecosystem: Host-associated > Arthropoda: Insects >...
CCTCATTTTTCTGTTATTACAGTTTGGGTAATGTTTTGCATAATTTTAACAGCATGTGAGAGCACATAGTTTTACCCTCTCTACCTATTGCAGTAGCAGTGAACATGTTTTGTACATCCTATATTCTGGTAAGACCCAGCACTTGCATTAGTATATAGTGCTGTATTTTATTAGGCACATTTAATGCTTTACTATTGGTTACCATGCTGCCTTAATAATTGGGTATATGTTCTTGTTCAGTAAAAAGTGGACAAGGCTTTTTGGTGATGGAAAAAAAAGGGATGTTTTAGACAGGGACATTCTGTATAAAATCATTAGAATACTAAACCAAAGCAAGTTTGACATGTACTGGAAATTACATTATTTTGTAGGAGAATTTTTTGCCTGATAGACATGTTATATTTCTACATCAGTGCATGTTTGAAGTGTATTTGTGGATTAATTTAAGTCCTACAAGTAATGTCAAAGCATGCATTATGTTTGAAATACTCGTTTCAAAGGATGGAATTAATTTTTAAGGGACGAATGGGGGCAACATAGTCACATTAAATGTACATCCTTTTGGTCCAAAAGGGAGAGCACTGTCCCGTAGTGGGCACTTGAATTGAATAGTGCTCCGTCCACAGCAGAAGCCTAGCATTGAAAAGACTGTATGCTAAAAGACAGTGACTGCACTGCATATGACCCACGGACTGTGGAAGGTAGAAGTTACCTAGTATTAAACAACAAAAAGCAGTTCATGCTCTGTAAATACAGATTTTTGCATGTATTGCATGTCAAAGTTCACAGTTGCAGCAGCTAGCAGCAAATAAGCAGCAAATACATGCTTTTATAATCTGTATTTACAAAGAGAAAATCACACAAAACACTAAACTGGTTTAATGTTAAAAAACGTAGGAAATTGAAATGGAAATTGTCTTTTGGGGAACTGATGGAACCACATTGTGTGCATTTATTTTTAGGAAACAAATTTTTGTAATGACATTGTTGAGATTTCAAATTCAGTTTTCTTTTAAACATACGTTTCTCTGACCAACAGTGAGTTTTGAAAGAGGCCTGTAAAATGGAAAAAACCAGTGAAAGTATCCTGGGTACTGAGTTTCATTCATGTATTTTCACAAGAAATGGACAGCTGCAAATGCCATTTTTCATGTTTTCAGAAAATACTGTAATAAAAGGAAATGAATGGAACTTAAAATAAATTAATCTCAATAATTATGTCCTAAAATAACTTAGTAAAATTTCAGTATAATCTCATACAGTGGTTTTTCAGAGTTTTGAAGAGCCAGCCAGACTTCAAGTGGATTTGGTCAGAAATAAATTATATACCTGATGTATAGAAGATCTTCATTGTATAACTTAACTGTTTCTGCAGTTGTGTGTGAGTTCTGCCAAGACTCTACAGACAGGAACTTCTGTCATTTTTTGTTAATCAGTATTATCCTGGTGTTATGCTTTAAAGGTCAAGAATAATGCTTCTCTGTTGTGTGATTTGTATAATGCTTTCTCTTGATGGTTCTTTCACTTGTAAAATTTTATATTTAGAATTTTGTTAACTGATTGTATGTCTGTGTCAGAATGTGACAGAATCAAACTCTCTCTCAAGGTGTAATACAGTTATGCTGCGTTTAGACATAATACATAGAACATTTGACATTTTAAAAGAATGTGAGCAAATGTGCATCATTATTTTTTGACAGATTAACATTTGCTGTTGGTTGGATCAAGAGTGTGCAACATAGGTAGTTTGTCCCAATGCATGACATAAAGGCATATGTGTGAATGGGGCTGTACCTCCACGTATTTTTAATCTCGGCTGTAGATGGAAGTGAGTGGCCAACTTCACTACCTGGCCACTTTACTCTCAGGGAAGGGGCCAACAATACCCATTGTAATAGGCAGCTGGTTAGGCCCCAGAGCCAGTCTGGACATAGCAGAAGAGTAAATCTTGTGCCCCAAAAATGGAACCACAATTCCTCAGTTATCCAGCCCATTGCCTGATTGTTGTAATGAATATACACAAAGATTCAAATGTTGTATTCTTACTTTAATTCGTATTCCTGTTCTCTGATTTGATTTGCTCTAAGCAGTTCATATATTTATTAAATTCTGTCGCGTTGAGATGTGACTGACCCTATTTAATTACTTGTCCATAATGTAGGTCAAACTAAAGGTGTACGCAACCTGTGAAGTGCAAACCCTACCATGAAGCTCATATAATAAAACACCACTTAATGCTGGAGTGTTTCCCTGTTCAGTACTAATTATGTGTGGTATTTACTGTACTATTAATGTACTTCAAGTGAAAAAATATGATGCTACACAGTTCTTGATACAAAAATGGTATTGCTGCATTGTTTTATAAGATTCTTTAATTCATTAGCTTATTTCTTATGGTTTTATGCACAGCTTTCTGTTCTTGTTTGATTACTGCATGAGCGCGTGCCCTTGAGTAGGCCTTTTGGTCTAGATAGATTCAGACCAAAAATGGTCCTTAATTATATGTGTTATGCAACTATAAATTTTTTTCACCTACCTTACCTGTCTACCCTTTGTTGTGACATTTCACTTCTTGAACATAACTGATTGGTTGGTAACTCTGGATTAGAAACAGCTGCAGTTAAATAGTGGGTTAGGATCTTGTTTTCTAGAATGTGTTACGTATTATTTAAATTAGAATAATAGAATTTTATGCTGGAAGAAATAAGAAGTCTTGTTTCATCTTGTGTTCAATAGATGATAGATGGTGACGTAAATTTCCGTGACTGAATGCTTGAAAAGGAATTTTCATGTTTCTTATTATTATTATTATTATTATGCTACATGTATAGGGTTCAATTCCCAGCAAGGGCAAGTATTTTCTGCTATTCAGTCTGTGTGTTGGACCTACTTATTTCCATAAGCCATTATGTTACCTGATTTGTGTATGAAACCTGCGTGTGATCTTCAGAATAGGGTTCCCTGTCTAGGGAAACCAAAATCATTACATTTTTGGCTAGCTGTTACAAAGATTATCTCCTGTTCATAACCAGGGGTATTGCATTTTGGTTGTTAAATTGTTCAGGACACGTGTTACTTTGCTCTTTTGGTATGCTTGATCATTGTAGATTTTTCCTCGTCTTGGCAGGTGTAGTAATACAACACAAAGCATGAACACTAGAATATAAGTTGAAAACAATAACTTTCATTTTTTAGTGTGGTAAGTGGTTTGATTCTATCTTCTGTTCATAATTCTGTGGTGTAGAAGCATTAATACAAATCACACTAGAGATGTTCACAAAAATATTTTTAAAAAGTCAGTTGTATCTTGCTTTCGGAACACACATGGCCAATTAATATCTGATATTATTGTACTGTTGTAAAATACAATTTTTTTTTCTTCTTTCTGTGTGAGAATGTTTATTTCATTTTAGACTATGATCATGACATTTGTGAAATGTGTAAACTGTAAGAAACCATATGTTTGCAAGGCATTGAAACTGTGCATGTGTAGGAGTTAACACAGACATGCTATTTCAATGGCCGGTATGTTATTAGTATCCATGGCACAGCTTACAGATGTACATATAACTAGTGGGGTTCAGCTTTCTCGCAGAAGTGATATCTCACTCTTCTACTTACGGATGTTCCAGGGAACCAGTTAACACAAGTGCATCCAAACAGATTCTAAAACCTGAAAATGTGAAAATAGCAACACACACACACAGGTATTATAAGTTGCTTTTGCATGGTTTAAAGTAGGCGAATAAGAAATTTGTGAATCAAACATACAACACAGTGGTTAAAATGGTGACATCACACCCTTAGTATGTACCATTTTTAAATTGAAGTGGAAGCTTTCTTCTTCTTATATGAATCACATTCAGCATACAGTCATGTGTTAGGTACTTGGTGTACGTACCATGGCCAACATTCACCAGGTAAATTGTTTCAACTGGAAATACTGTGAAGTGTATCAAGTTTCATTTAAAATTCACGCAGTTTGAAGTTTGAAGAGCCAAGTTTCCTGATTTAACGATCTTGATTTATCCCTGTATTTTGGCACTTAAATGTGACTGAAAGTAACTCGGTAACTTTTCTTCTTAGTTTCTTTCTACAAGGGCTATTGTTTGAAAGCTCAGGTTTAGTTGTATACTAATACATTTCTTTGGTATCCCAGCCATGTATATAATATGAATTGCACTTTCAGAGGGTACATTAATGTAGCACTGTACATTCTGAAGTAACTGCACTGTTCATAGCACTGTGCATGTTAATTAATGCTCCATTGTATGAGAGTGCCCTACTTTGTGTACCTTTTATGTACACAGTCGCTAGTAGACTAGTAGTTATCAAGCTATATGTCTGTTATCAGTGACATACAAAATTTTATCTGACTTTTTTTCTGGAGTTTAACTCCACTCTTAGAAAATGTAAGTATAAAAATGAAATTCAGGGAATGCTTGTTTCCATTCAGTTCAGGAAGGAACGGTGCTTGAGAAGAGGTATTTGGGGGAATTATTGGACTGAAGAGGTAGGAAGTACTAGAAGGCTTCACAGAATTGCATAATGAGGAACTTCATAATTTGCGTTTTGACCTATGTTATTAGGATGATTGAGACAAGTATGGTGTGGTGATGGGGCACATGGGGAAAGATCAGAAATTTGTTGAATTTTTTGGTTGGAAAAATGAGTGGGACCAATTGGATGACTTAAGTGTAGATGAGAGGATAACATTAAAATTGACCTTGGAGAAGGAGGGTTGAATGGTTTGGACTATATTAGCTTTGTTCTTTGTAGGGTACTTTGCTGGGATCTTGTGGACATAGTTGATGAATCAATTGAATTTCATGTGTATCTGATTAGTGACCTCTATCTTCTGAGAAAGGAACCTGCTCCAAGGAGTTGAGGCTGTTACACGGCATGTTTTAGCTACATATCCAAATTAACCATGTTGCCATAAGTTGATAACATTCTCAAATGTGATAGAGGCAAAATTAAAAAATAGTGTGATAAAAGATTGTTGAAATTATTCATTTATATAAGTGAACAAAGTTGTTTGAAGTCAAGTTGGTTTTATATTAATTTGGAAGACATTCTGACTCAAGGGTGTACAAACTATAGGGCAGCATCAGTAATAACAGACAAGACATCTGTATGACAAGCTACATATTTTTGAATAGGTAATTGGGGTAGGTTTGCTTTTAAGTTGGTATACATGAAATATTTGCAGACTTACACATGTGTAATTCAAATGTAGTAGGTTGTGCTATGGATATTTCCCTGAAGCATTTTTAATGCAGAAAGTATAAAATTAATGCAAGTCTTTGAGCTATGAAAGCAAGAACACGCACAGTATTACAATTTTCAGTATTTTATTTGAATGTTTTTCAAGAAACTAACTTCTGTCATTACTACTACTTACATTCCAGTGTTAATATTAATGATACATACATGCATATTAATAAGATTTAAACAGTGGTGATATGCTGTGTTGCAGAGAGGCTGCTACTGCTGCTTGTTAAAGGAAGCTGTGATTGTAGTTTGGTTTCACATACCTGGTAAAACTTGTGAATTTATTGTTCAGAATGGTCTTTTTTTTTTTTTGACTTAAAGCTTACAGTTGGTAAAATCATGTGGTATTAAAGGGAGTGATATTTTATTACATCTCTTAGGTATATGTTTAATACAAATAGCCATATCTCACTAAACCTAACTTACAGTCACAGTTTTCTCTAGGTTTTGCAAGTATTGAACCTTTAGAACAGCTTCCTTGGGAAATTTTTTGTACACCTAGAACTACCACACTTCTGAGACAAGTTTATTCTTAATTTCTGTTGTATGAATGTTCAATATAATTGTACATACATCTTGTATATCACAAGCATGTTTCCATTGGAAAAGAAAGTAAACATTCCCTCCTTTTTTTACAAAGTATTTCTCTATTGGAAGAAAATTATACCGGGAACTGAGGAGTTGCCTGTGTTGATTTGTGTTATTGTCATTTTATCAGACTAACTATTATGATCATTCTGTGTAACAAAATATTTACAAATCTTCACAGTTTTTTATTTTGTACAAAAAGGTCTTGGTATTGTAAAGAAGGCATTGTATGGACATGTATTAGTATTTTTTCTGTGTTCTTAAAAATTTAATGTGAAGCATTTACAAAAGAAGATGCATAAGAAAGGATTAGACTTTTTCACATTATGGACATGAGAATTTTGTTTGCCTTGCACTGTTTTATTTTTTCATTGAGTCTTTGTGGCAATGAATAGTAGTAATGTAGAAAATTTTGAAGATAGTGTAATAACTTTTGCAGGTTCTACTGTGAAAAGTTTTAAAGCCATGAAAGTTTTGTAATTTTATTTAATTTCTGTTGGACCATGTATATCAGCAAGCCAGCAGAAGTTGCAACATGATGCTGTTATGCCAGATGAGGGTTATAATTTGGTACATTGTATAAGCATCTTTCCACTTTCATTTGTGATGTCTGTAGACATGAAGTACATTGTATTATTAGTGAGAAGCCTACGGTTTCATCTTTGCATTTGTACCACATAAATGCATGTATATATACTTTTGTTCTGCAGCTTACATATCAGCTTTCGAAGAAAGAAACTGGGTTTGTAGTTTCAAGACATTGCCAAGTATTGTTACCCACAAAGTATCCCCAAAAGAGTGTTTGAAAATCTTAATAACTAATTCTGTTATTATAAGTTATAAATGAGTGGATATTCATGAAACTGCATTATAAACTTTGCTGTGATTCCTCATATATATCAGATTTATTGGAGGACATATAAACTTAACCATACTTAAGGCAGACATACCACGAGGCCTATGTATATATTAATGTTATGCTTAAAGAGTGTAACTTTGAAGTAATTTTAAATGCATTTGATAAATGAAGACAGTTCCTGCTACAATTTTTTTTCTGTAGAGGTGTACAACTAGATTGTCCACAGGTGTTTCTTACTGTGTAAAAGTGGCATTCTTTTCCTTCATCTTATATTGTTGTGCAATCATGGAGGATCAATGCAAGAGAAAGTGTATGTGTTTGCAGCTTTGTTTTAATGACTTTTTTGAAAGTAATCACAAAACTTGATGGATCTAGAGTCACAATGCAGCCACATTTTTAGACAGATTTGTAAGACTTTCTTTCCTATACTGATATACACAGTGATGCAACATTATTGTCATTCTTTAGCGTGCACTTTTCAGTGTGTGAGAATGGAAATAATTTGTTATTAGCACAGATTGTGTTATTAAGTGTTCGATGAATCTGTGTAGAACTTTTAAGATTCTCTTCAGTAGAATTTGAGTTTGGCTCTTGATATAAAAAAGTTGACTAAGATAAGCATATCAGTTTGCAACCAAGATAGTTCTTAGAAACGGTAAACTTTTGGCCAGGAGAAACAAATCATACATATATACAAGTGCTTGAGACCTGTGAATGGCATTTACAGTTGAACTTCAGGAGGACCTTGGCCTTGCCTGCATTTAAAGGTTAGTTTTTCTTGTTTTCAGGTGAGAGTATTTTCACATGTGTTTCACATATTCAGATTTTAAACTATTTAATTACATTCTTTGTTTTTCAAATGTGGTTGCATGATATATTATTCTCTCTGTACAGAGAGCAAGACTGTAGTATGTCCGTTACTTGCATTTATGTAACCGCAAATTGTCACTTCAGGAATTTTCTGTTCATATTACCACACTCTTATATACAAACAGTTAGTTAATTTGGGTCAGTGTGACTTACACAGTATTTAAACATTTTGGTTTTTGTGCATGCTAATTATATCCCATATGATATAGGTGTCTGAGTTGTATTCCTCTTGTTTTGTTGAACTAAAAAGGCGTGAGATTAATAACTGCAAATCTGTTGTTTATACCTGTAACATATGGTACCTCCCTTGCACATGCTGTTTTAGGTACTGTGCAGTTCACAAAAGAAGAGATACAAAGAAAATCATTAAAACTCAAAATCAGGATGAAGGTGCTGAATTTAACAGATAGTTTTAAATGTGATGGTGTTAACTTACACAAGGAATACGTGTTTTCCGTACTTAACTGTATGAACTAAAAGTCAGGTTTTTGTCACTCAGTATCAGAGTTATTTGGGTGAGAGCTGCAAGTTGTGAGTGACATTTAGAATCATTTTTTGCTCTGTCTCTCTCCCAAACATCATACACACACACACACACACACAGAAACATTGTTTTCACTGAGTTGGGTATTTTTCAGACCATTCCTTAATTTAAAGATAATTGAGCCACAGAATTACTAATTAAAAGTGAAGTTGTAGTGGTATCTTTTTTTTTTGGGGGGGGGGGTTAAAATTATTATATTTTGCTGCTGTTGTCATTTGTTGCCAACATGGGGTAAAATTGTGTACTTAGGTGAAGAAACATGAATGTAGGATACACTGTAAATTGTACAATGTTATGATCCTGAAGCTTTTGAAGGAAGACAGATTGTTCTTTGCTTCCAGATTATGTCAGAAGGTTGAATGCAGGAGTTCATCGTTTATATATGTGCCCAAAAGTGTGAGACACTTTTGTGGTCATAACATGCATGTTGTTACATTACTTTTGTTAATTATTGTATACACAGTAATAAATATGGAGTAGGACTGTCAGTGGAACATACCTTGCAGTCTGTCACCTTCACTATTATTCATACAGGTAAACATATAATAACTTATAACTTACTTTGGGCTGAAACAGAGTAGTATTCCAACACAGTGCAATACCGAAAATAGATTTTATTCAGTATTGTCTATGTACTGATTAATTACTGGCAGTTTACCATGTGAATTTGTGTGGTTAAGGCAGCTCAATTCATAGGTACATACAGTGTCAGTATAATATAGGCATTGAATGTAGATGGTAGTAACCTTGCCAGTGAACAACCTGTATACCGTGGTCACTCTTTCCAAAAGTAGGGATGTGAAATATGTGTTTCAAAATTGCAGTGTGAAAAGGGTTTCCTGTAAATGCCAAGAAAGAATGGAGAGCGAGCAGAGGTATGGTTGCACTCATTCTTAATCTTAGCACTAGATGTAGTGTTTGCTGTGGAGGCATAGAGAGGGAGTAGAGGTAGCTCCATTCATTCATAACCTCATCAGGCGCTGTTGGTGAGTGGTCATCTACACACCCTGGCCACAGAAAGCATGAACAGTATTACATTGTGTATATTATTTTAGTTAACATACTGTAGTAAACTTACGTGACTTAAGCTTCTACATTTTTTGCAATATACTACTGTGTCATACAGTAGGATTTATGAAGTTGGTCAGTACTGAGTGTTCTGAAAGTATACTTGTGACTTGCAGGAATGGTATCATTGGTCCTGTTCATTAAACACAAAGTCTATAATGTAAGCATTGTGTATACTGATCTCATTATTCTAGGGCAGAATGCACGGTGAAAGACAGTTGCACTTGGTCGCATATTCATACTGCAACTGAAGTGTCCAAGAGTCATAATATGACTAGTAGAGGTACATAACACATATCGGAAACTAGGTGCAATATTTTATTTTACAGAATTTTGTATTTACTAATTTGTATTCAGTTTCAAAAGATCGGGTGATATTTTTAAGGACTTCACATTTGGACTGGGAACTGTAGGATTTTATAAGGTATATACATTTGCTCTAATTCATGAATTGTTATGAATTACAATGTCCTTGAAAGTATCTACAAATGCCTGACATTCATTTATATTCTGCTGTGATCCATGTGGATAGCTTGGGATTGATAGTATACTTGATGCTCATGTAGTTACACACTGACCCAAATTGGTTACTTTTCCTATGTGGTATAATATTTCATTATGTGAGTGAAAAGTAAAGAAAAGACTGGTTTTGAGGTTTTGTTGTGAAATTGATTATAATGTGTTTTTATATTTTTTACCACGTATCCTGTGTGCATGTTTTGGTATGTTTAGGAATGTTCTGGCATACTGCTGTTTTAAACAAAAATCCTGATTTTGTACACACAACTAATCATGGCATACTCTGATGACTTTCTGGTATGTGGCTGGGTATGTTGATCACCTGTCACATTTATGAACATGTTTTGTGGGCATGGTTGGCAGTCTTTGTTGTACAAGGAAAAATTGTTTGTGTGTTGTGCACAATATACCTTAGTATGGAGCACTATGAAATATAACAACAAAGTTTGTTGAATGTTTTGTATGTTAATATGATAGTGTATTTGAAATCTGTTACTGAAAGGCAGCTATGAAAATTTTATGAGTTAATGTAGGTGAACAATGCTTCATCTGCAAGAACTTGATGTGAGGTGAAATCAGTTTTAGAAATAAAGCTGTCAAAGAGGGAGGGAGCTAATGTGACTGCATTTCACAGAAACTCTGTTGCCCTGATAAAATATTCTAATATCTTGGGAAGAAGTATTAGTGCAAAGGTAAAGGTTTTTTGTAGCAAAATTAAGTAGTTTGTTCTTGTGAGGGAAAAATTGCTGTTAATTATTGTACTCGTACACTTTCATGCATGGCCTTGATCTTTTGCCTGTTTCTCCTTTGTGCAGAATGTTATTAATTGGTTTCGTTGCTGTCAGGTAATTATTTATTTACATTAGTGGAGCATGATGTATTAATAGAAGTACTCTGAAACAGATTTTTAAATGTGGAAAAGCTGAAAAACATTGTATGCTTTACTGCATAAAGATGATTGTAAGTATACATGGAATGCAAGTGGAAGAACACTAATTGATTATGCACTAACAATTAGTAAACTTTTACAATTTGTACTTGGTATTCATGTTTATAAAGGGAGTGATATTAGATCTGACCATATATTTTTAATTTCAAAAGACAGATAAGAAGATGTAAAACAGGACATAAAATTGAGACAGAAAATTGCCCAAGTAACTAATGAAATGAAACATGTAATTTAGGTGTTTAAATAAAGGTTGTCCTCAACACTTAATAAAGAGTGATGTGAATTTGAAGCCCTGATGCAGAAATTGTAATAGATAGGGAACAGTTTGAAGTGGAAAAACAGTATAAATAAGTCGGGGACTGAGTCATGGGTGCCCATTATAATCCACACTTATTGATATGTATGTGTGGACAATTTTGTAAAAGAATGGGTAACTAATTTAAGGAATTACTTCTGCACAAATCAGAATATTGTAGACACCATTTTATTTGCTAATTGTTTCACAGTAATTGCTCAAATGTAAAAGGTCGTGGCATTTAAAGAAGTGAGCATATTTTCAGTTAAGTAATTTAACAAATACAGGAATTTAACTACTTGGAATATAGTGTATTTTATGTAAATGGTAATGTGTATAATGATCTGCAAAGGTTTTCGATATAGATTTGTGGAACTTTAGTATCATTAATTCTTGTGTAGTATCATATTTGAGAAGTGACAGTACATTAAGTGTGTTACGTACTGAGCAACACAGCTGTGTAGATCTTGTATATTAATTTTTGTTCAATTATACTGCATGTTTTGGCCATCTGTTTCAGCCATCGTAGGTAGGAATACTGGGTCACAAAGACAGTAAAAGGGAAGAGGCCTCTCCTTAGAAACTGTGGGTATAAAATTATTGTAAATATTGTGATTATTATTCCAAAAACAGAATAATAAGTGACATCAAAATTAATAGTAGAAGTATGTTGCTGCGCTTTACAGGAATATTCGAGTGTTTTGAAGTAAAATACAGACCATAATATAATAATAAAATATGTGGTGGAAAAGCATGTGCAGTCTGTATTCATTAATGTGGTATCCTGCATAGTACATAAACTTGTATAATTTTTGTGTTTAGCATAGTATTTTCCTGAATTGGATATCCTTTCTTGTCTTACTTTTAGAGCCCCATGTGCTCTCGAATACAGGAGAATGATCGTCCGGATATGTTGCTGTATATAGAATAAAATTATATAATCCAGCATTGCTAGATTGCAAGATAAGTTGAAATTTTGTATGTCTATATACAGTATAACAGACTGCATATGAACCAAAACCGTAGTGAAGTGTATTGCATTTAGTGATTGATCCACTACTTCATTAATTTTAATGTCACTTATTATTCTGTTTTCAGAATAATAATCATAAATTTTACAATGATTTTATACCCACTGTTTGTAAGGAGAGGCCATCCCCTTTTACTTTTTTTGTGAACCAGTACCCCTGCCTGGCGATGGCTACAATAGGCAGCTGAAACATTTTGTAGAATTGAATAAAAATTAATACGTAGGATCTGTATAGTCATGCTGTTTGGAAAGTAAAATTTACACTTGTTGCACAAAACACAGTGGAATGGTGTCACCTAAGGTGACATTACATCACTCGTTAGGGGATTGTTGACTCTTTTTAACTGTTTGTGTACGAAAAACTGCAATGTGATGCAGAAGACCCTTTGATTACAGAGATTGTACACTTCACTGAGGTAACATCACTGGCCTTTTTGGTAGCTGTTGTGTCAGACGTTTACTCAGTAGAAACTTGTGTTTATCGTAGCATCTGGTTTCATGAAAATAATAGCTAATTGAACTGTCAAAATTTTATGCAAGGTAGATATTTTATTTTCTTTCTGAATGCAAAATAAAAATCTAATCAGTTTGATGTGGGCATTGCTTTGTGAAGAAGGTAACTGAACACATTCAAGAAATATGCATTTTTTTACATTTGTGCATGAGTTGAAAATCTCTTGTAGTCATAGAATTGAGTAAAATATGCAGAGTTTTACCTGCTTTCTTATAACAGTTGCAGAACACAGATGTGTGCTACTTGATCAGCATAAGCCACATATGACATTGGAGTATGACATGAACAAACATATGTTAATGAAAACCTGTATTTCTTTTTCCTTGCGATGATTACAGTTTGTTGTTAAACGAGGGTAATATGTTTCTTTACGTGGATGGTATGTAGCATACTGTTTCACACATTTTCAGACTGCTATGTTAAAGATGTGTATATTAAACTCAGAAAATATAAGGTAAGAAATGGAGTTTTCCCCACCAGAAAACGGTGATTTTTGCATTCTCCATTCATGTTGCTTTGGAAGCTTTTTCCAACAGTCTCTGTATTTTGAGGATTGCAATGATGACACACTATTATTGAAGTGGTTGTGCATTTAAATGAAGTCAGTAATGACTTAACTCGATTCATATATAAACCGTGCCAAATACTGTATTTCTAAGACTTACCTCATGTTTTGAGTTTGTGTGTGGTTATTGCATTGAGCAATATGACATACTTGAACGTTCCGCCCATGTGTAGTTTGAAACACACATTAATGATCTGGTTTCAAAGGGGTGAATGATTTATTTCATTTTCAGTCATTCCAAAAGCAGCTGTAATTCTGGTGTGGCAGATTGTTCAAGAAAATATTTACTACTACATGAAAATTACTGGCATTGATCCAGGGAAAGTGTTTCAGAGGTTGTGCTACATTTCACTGATCTGGATATGAAGTTGGTTGTAATTAGGAGTATTGTAACTTGCAGATATTTCCTAGATTGTATTTATGATGGTGATAAATTTGAGATATTTTTATTAAACAGTAAATGTTTTGGAAACTCTGTTATATGAATAAAAACTGTAATCATTGCAATTTTAGTTCACAGCATGAAGGCATCTTGAGGTGCTGCACTGTGTATGTGAATACTGGCCTAATGCTTTGGAAAGCTGAAGTAGTTGCATGTCACTCAGTTTGACATTCAAGAGATGCCTGCCAGGCCTGCCAACCCAGAGTGAAACAGAAGCCATACAGTGATTGAATATTTGAATGTACAGATATTTTATGTAAGTAAATGCTGTATTCCATAGTGTTGACAACTAAGTATACAATATTCATATTTTTGTGTTTTCATTTTTATTTTGAATTTCCATGATATCCTACAAAATTAATTTTTTTCTGCAAAACAAAACCTTGTCATCCATTGTGTCATCGTAATAATGTTGCATGATTTGGACATTGGTTGGTCAATTACTAAGATGATTTGTACATGTTGCCACGGTGATGACATTGGATGATGGGATGGTTGGTGTATGTAGAATGTATGGGAGACTTGAAGGAAAGAGACTGCTTTGAAGATTGAATATTGATGAGATGATAATATTAAAATGGGTCTTGAACAAATGTGATGGCATGGACTGGAGTCTTATGGCTCATGTTAGGGACCAGTAGTAGGCTGTTGTGAAAATGGTAATGAACCTTCAGGAGCCCATAATGTCCTGACGAGGTGAGGAACTATTAACTTGTCTACAAGGACTCTCCTTCATGGAGTTGGCAAAACAAATACAAAATTTCACCGTGTAGAATAGAAGTAGGTCGAAACTATCTCTGCAAAATCAGGTTTAGCAAATTCACTCGTTAAATTGGAAGAGACTACATATTGCGGACTGACATTGTTTGATTCAGCAGATATTATGAGCACAGTGCCTTTCTCTAAACGTTTGTGTTCTGTGGATTATGCATGAAAGGAGGGAAAATTCATGTGTAAAAGTGGAGGTGTTCAGTTATTTTGCACAATACGGATTCCCTTAGTATGTAACTGGTGATTAATCATAAATCTCACCCTATGTTTAATGAAGCAGTGGACACTGACAATACATTTTGAGTGGAGACACAGTTCCCCATGTGTTCTTATCCTGAGCAATAGATGGAGTTTACCTGTCAGCTTGTCAGGCCATTTGCTTTACACTCTAGGAAAAAGTTCCTGATACCTACTGGATGGGAGGCTGGCTTAAGAACAGTTCTTGGGTGTGATGGTTAAGAGAAAAATATCTGCCAGGAATTTATTTCCACTTGCCTGTTGTCACCATACTGATTGAACCGTGCAAATTGTATGATTTATTGTATTGAATTGAATGTCACAGGGTGTGCTTAAATACTCGTTTATCACTAGAACTGTTTCAGATGCAACATTTACCAAATTTAGCCAAATGTAAGATGATAATCCTTCACAGTCTTTAGTTTTCAGGAAATACATGTACAGAACTTGTTTAACTTTGTGCATGATTATAAGGCAACCTCACATTTTTCGGGTGATGAACTAGAAAAAATTGTTTTTTTGTTTTGGGAAATACGGTAATTAGGCTTCGTGAGTTTAAATTTGTTGCAGGACCGATTCAAGCAGTAGGTTGAGCGTGTAGTACTGAGTGATGCTAGCCATAAAATTATCATGGACGTAATAACTGCCATCTCAGAAACATTAGGTCTTTGGTGTAGTGTAGTAAATTTTTTGTTTTTGTCTCATTTTCACTCAATTTCAGCAGTCGCTGGAGGTGGGTATTTATATTAGTCTGTCTTGGAACATGTGTGTGTCAAGGAACCAGACTTATCTAAGTATAATCTGGATTTTGTTATTAATTTTTTTTTTACCTTATAATTCAGCTTATAATATACCGACACATTAATATTAGTGTGTGGTATAGTGATTTGTTATGCACTATGTTACATAGCACACACATCATGGATACTTTGAAGGCAGCCACAAACTTTAATACTGCTGTAAATGCACATAGATATAGGCAGATAATTACCGATACTTGCAGGTAGTCGCTTCATTTCCTCTGGTGCAGGTTAACAGTCTGATGCATTATTCATCTTAATATTATCTTGTCATAGAAAGGTTTAGTAATCTGGAAGTCACTTGGAAAAGGGGATTGTGATTAAAAAAATTAAATGTACTTGGAAAAAAGTGGGTTGTGGTATTAACTAGTTATTAAGTAATTTATTCATCTTTTACTGTACTTAGGAATAGGTTTATGCATCTGTTAGCTGTTTTATAATATAATAACCCTGCTGAGGTTGTGAGGTCATTGAAAGTGTGAATGATGAATGGTATAACAGTTATTTACGATAGCATGTATTATGTGATGATTTGTATGTAATCTTTCTCATTATCTGAAAACAGTACGTAAGTATGCCAACAGTAATGAGCAATATGGGACCCAGAATGAAAAGTGCCACCTCACAAACAGCAACCAGAAGTTGAACTGGCTGCAAGCTGATGAATTATATATGCTGTCTAGAACATCCCATTAATTCTTGTGCTTTTCAGGGGCCATGCATATTGGTTGACTTCCATGAAACATTTCTGTGTCTGTTTTATTTTTAGTGGTGTACACACACACGCACATATATGTATATATACATACAGGGTGTTCCAGGATTTAGGGTCAATTTTTCAGGATTTAATTCCTGAGCTGATGCTGAGTCAAAAACGTCATATACGCATGGGTCCAATTTGCAATGGTTCAGGCATTATGAGATTTTAAAGTACAGTAAATAAATTAGGAAAGAGGATCGTTCTGCATTTATTGAGATATGTTCTTAAACGTACAGTTACAGATTTTCCATTCAGCACTCAAGCAGGTTGTTCAAGGTGTCCTCTGTCTGCTTGGATACATTTTCTGACTTGTGTGACCAGAGGACTTGTAACCTTATAAAGCACTGCAGAATTGATGATGCTTCTTGCAGTGCTGAGAATTTGCTGGAGTAGTAGTTCTCTCATGTTCAACTTATGTGCATACACCATAGCTTTCATGTAACCCCACACATGGTAATTTGATGGGTTCAGATCAGGTGACCGTGGTGGCCAATTTTGTGCACCGCCCCGACCAATCCATCGGTTTGGGATTTTATGATTCATATACTACCTGACTGAAACGAGGCGGCGCTCCATCATCCTGGTAGTAATCTGTCGTCGCGTTTGTAGAGGAACATTCTCTAAGAGTGCTGGCAGTTCACCTTGCAAAAAGTTGGCGTAAATATCACCTGACATAAGCGGAAAAATGTACGGACCAATGAGATGGTCACCAATGACACCACACCACACATTTATGGAAAAGTGATGTTGGTAGTTGCTTTCGAGAGTTCCATGTGGATTATCATGATCCCATAAATGGGAGTTTCTTGTATTGTTGACTTCGCTGTGGATAATGGGCCTCGTCAACGAACAAAATGTTATGAATCATATGGGGGTTAGAATTAATCCAACAACAGAATTCCAACTGGCTACACATGTCCGCAGGTTCAAGATGCTGAATGCGCTGGATGTGGTATGGATTGCACATAAGGTGAACATGAAAGAACTACTCCAGGGAATTCTCAGCACTGCAAGAAGCATCAACGATGCTGCATTGCTTCATAAAGTTACAAGTTCTCTGGTCACACGAGTCAGAAATTGTACGTATCAAAGCAGATGGAGGACACTTCGAATAATTTGCTTCATTATTGAACAGCGAATCTGTAACTGTACATCAAAAAACATATCTCAATAAATGCACAATGCTCTTCTTTCCTTTCTAATTTATTTATTGTAGTTTAAAAACTCAGGGTCAGTGCAGTAAAACAAATCATTGTTGCTTTTTTTACGCCCTTTCACACTTCAATACGCGTAGCTATCCAAGCATTTCGCACTTGGCGTTCATGTACTCCCCCGCAACTGACACGGCGACATAACTTGAGTTTTATGCGCACACTTCTAAGGAGAGTATCTTCGAAATGAAGGATGTGGTACGCTTGGTGTAATGTTATCAGCCAGTTTTAACTTTACACCAAGAACTGTGTAAAATATGAAGCTTGCTAAAATGATAATGGCCACTGATACTGCGGATTGTATGCGGCCGTCGGAAGTCTTATCGGATAACCGTTTGGTGTGGTTTGCCAATTTCCTTAATTATCTTTTCCTCATTATGATTTGTTATATTACAAATAAAAATGCATGACATGATAAACTGTTAATTTCAATTGTTCTTTATCTTTTATGAATACAATATTGTTATCGCCATTCGTGAAGTAGAGTCGTTGCAGGAACCGTGTTACTTTGTCCGAAAAGTGAAATGATAATGAAGGCGATGAAAACCGTTTGATTTATCTGCTGGAATTTTGCCCTGTTTGTGAACTTTTGATACTAAAGTATAAGTTTAATTGGATCCTTAATCCATAAATGTTTTCTTCACTTCTTTTCCGTGGGAGGGTGCGAATGTGTGTCTCGAAAAGTATAGTTACAGCCTTTCCTGACGGTGGAGAGATTTGGGAATATGTATGAAAATTCTTATTTTGATCTGCTTCCAGGCATACTTTGTATGAAGTTTCGTTTCGGAAACGGATTCATTTTACATGACAGTGAACAAGCAGATCAGTGTATTTCTAGCACATTAACACATTGTAACGGGCAAAATATTTGACATTAACTGTGTAAGCACTGTGGGGTAACTGTATTACACTACAAGTGCTAAACTTAAATAATGCATGATTACAAATCCTCCAAACCCTGTTAATTTACACATTTATCTTGAGAGATTCCTCCATGTTTCTAAAGATATGAGGGTCACTCCATAAATTATGGCAACTATATGTTTGACCAAAAATATGGCAATGTGGGAAACTGCTTAGTGTTTGTCTGCTGTTGTTCATTTGTTTAAATAATGACAGATTTTCAAATGCATCTATTATGTATCCAAATATAACTTTCAAAATAACTTGGAAGAAATATTATTTCAAAATGGTTTCTGTTGATGTTGGTTGTGCATTGGCATTCATTGTACATTCTCTGATGTAGGAAAATTGAATAATTAACATAAATAATTAGATCACATAATACCTGACATAGTGTAATTTTTCAGGGAGGAAAAATATAGGTGTTGAGTTAGTGGCTAAAGTTTATATTTGGTAGTTACATATATTAATACAGTGTTTTGACAAAGCCACATAAAGGGTACATAAAATTCATTTAAATGCCATTGGCCTATTTTTCAGTTCTGGGCACAAAATCTTTTACATTTTGCAAATTCTGATCGTCATAATGTTTCCAACAGAATAGAGAAATCAGTTCAATGGCTATCCTGTTCAATGTCAAATTGCACATTTCACCATCTGCTGTTAGCTGTTTACTTACCAAATAGTGTGTGTGGACATCAGAATGAAGTTTTACAATTCCAAGGTGCATAGTATTGTTCTGAACAATGTTAGATGACGCTTGTTTCTGAAATACAAAATTGTCAAGTGGGGTAAATAAATTTTTATATAGTGCAATTATATTAGAGCTTCCCCAAATTTCTCAGCCTCTCTGGTGGAAAAGTTAAGATGTAGAGGTATGGACTGATAACAGAATTATCAAACCTATGGATTAACAAATTGGAAACAGAACTTAACCAGATTACAGAATTTGCTGCATATGTTCCTTACTCATCAGCAGAACGTTTGCACTTAGCATGAATTCAGAAGTAGTTGGCCAGACAAAGAAGAATGCAAACAATCAATGCTCCCTGAAAATAAATGTGGTTAAATGGTATACTGGTTTGAAGATACCTCACAAAAATCTCTCAAGATACCTGGTATAGAAGTGTTTGATTTCAAGTCACAAGTTTACTGTGCTACAAAAAAAATATATTTATGAAGAAGCCTTCAATTCAAGCAACACAACAGAGATGATGTGAAGTATACAACCAACCAAGAAATCCATGGTGTTAATACAAGATACAATATAAATTTGCATCTCTTAATGGCCAATTTGACTGCATTGCAAAAGGGATCTTATTTTTTTTTTTTGAAGTAAAGTTATTTAACCACCTCCCAATAAACAAAAAAAATCTAAGTAATTAAATAAAATTATTAAACATGCTTTACAGATATTTCTTCTTCTACATTCATTTTATTCAATAGAAGAGTATTTTAGTTACAACAATAAATAGAATCTTGGTCTTATAAATCTAGATCACTGGTATTCTTATTTTGTTTATTTATTCTTAATGTTGTACTATCTTATTCTAATTAATTGATTGTACAAATAATACAAAATTGTATCCATCTTTGACAAGTATCTATGGATATATTGATGTATGGTAAAATTTTTTTCTTTTATACAGAGTGTCCCAGGAGGAATGTGCCAGACTTCGGGAGGGTGTTCCTTATGTTAAAGTATACCGATATAACCCAAAACACCTATGTCCAAAGTTGAACGGTTACGGAGATAATGGCCA
>Ga0136643_10004087_pt1 | contig 19959 bp, 9 predicted proteins | sample TergutLab28metaG_FD_96883 | JGI IMG/M metagenome (GOLD analysis project Ga0136643, IMG submission 96883) | Labiotermes labralis P1 segment gut microbial communities from Petit-Saut dam, French Guiana - Lab288 P1 (version 3) (version 3) | ecosystem: Host-associated > Arthropoda: Insects >...
ATCCAGGTTCCACTCCCGGAGCCATGTCGCTGTTGCGGAGCTCTTCTTCTTGTTTTGTGCCCACATTCGGCCGATCAGGGGAGCTCTACACTTCGCCTCAATGTCAATTTAGCCCCAGCCTCCTTTTCTCCTCGGCGTCTGTAGAGACGATATTGGTACCCGAAAAGTTGCTCCTTTCCATATGTACCACGCGACAGCAGTCGTCAATTGTTGGGTACACGTCGTGGGTGCCGGGAACACCTGGGTCGTATGCCATATTTTCGCTAGGAGGTACGCTTGCACGTAACGAATACGTTGTGAGAGGCTTAAGTGCCGCTCGTATGCATCCCTTGCATGGGCTCTCACCTTGCCTGTTACGTTCGCCCAGCTCTTGTTCATTAAGTGCTTGATGGTACGCGCGAATTTCATGCCTAGAATCTTTATTTTAGCGTAGTATGGTATGTTCAGCTATCCGTGGATGAACTCCATCCTCCCACCGCCAGTGCCTTCGATTTCCGTGTGTTCAGGCGAGCTCCCGTTGCTTTTTCTTAGCATTGTATCGCGTCATTTATGACAGGTATGTCATTCAGCGTCGTTATAAAGATGATGATATCGTCAGCTTAAGCCACGACCACTGTCTTGCGGGCACGCTTTCCAATCCGGATTTCCGGTATTTACTGGTCCAAAATGCGTAGCAGCAGGTCCACACATAAGGCAAAGAGCAGCATGCTCATGGGGGATCCCTGTCTAACTGAGCTGTGAATCGGGAATGGCCCAGATACGTGGCCGTTAATTTGGATTGAAGATGCGGCTTCCTCATAAATGCTCTTGATTCGTTCCTCAAAGCAGTTATTAAATCGATAGCTTCGCAAAATGTTGAAAAGATACTGGTGGAAAATTCTATCAAAAGCCTCCTGAAAGTCTAAAGAAAGGACGAACAGTTTCACGCGCGTCAACTCGGTCTGTGCAATAGACCCACGCAAGGTCGCCATAGCCTCAATGATGGTCCTCCCCGGTACCCCGCAGAATTAGCACGGATTTAATACCCTTCCATCATGGGTGCAATAGGTAGGTGATGATTCGGGCCATTACTTTGTAATCCGTATTAACCTTTTGGCGCCGGAATTGTGTTCTTAATTTTAGCACACCCTGTATATAAAATGTGAATAATACAGGAACCAAATAGTTAGAATTATGAAAGAAGCTGCATTTTGAAGAGAAAAAACTGAGAGTATACACCATATTTAAAATATTCGGTACCTATATTCGTTGAATAAATATATAAAATGCAACTTTAGAGGTTAGCGGTGCGGTACGACCACTATAGTTGACATTAGGCGTCGAAAGGTTAAATAGGGTAATGGGCCGAAAGTCAGCCGGCGTGGTCGGGTCACTTGACTTGGGCAGGCACACGATCACTCCATGCTTCCGGTGCGCGGACACTTTTCTCACCATGAATATCTAGTTCATCATAGCAACAATATCATCTTTGATCGTTGCCCAGTTCTCTGGTAGAATTCTAACCCAATACTATCACTCCCTGGGGCCTTATTCTTCCTTCCTTTTCTCATGGCGATGTATACTTCCTACAGTGAAATGGGCTGTTCCAACAGATCTCTCCAAGCCGTCGGTAACGCACGCTGCCCTGCTTCGGCCATATACGCGACACACTCTTCATCCACCGCGATTGCTTAATATTTACCTTGCAGGAAGGTCGTATATGTTCGTGTTATGCCTTTAATTGTCTGTTGGGTGTCCCACACGCGTCCTGTATACTTCGGATCATTCTGGCATCCTGTCTTTTTCGCATCTGAAGAATGTGAAAGAGCGCTTGTCATTCTTCCACTAACCGGTTCGGATCGTCACTGTCCGGCATTACTCGCTGCAATTTGTCTCCGTGTAGGCTAGTTATCTTAGCTTTCAGACGGTTGAGTATTGTCATCTTCTGTCCTTGTGGGTAAATGTTTCTCAGAACGTCATAAATGCACCCGTAGAGGAAGTTATCCATCTTTACGAAGTCCCGCCGACGTTTGGACCCTTCCTGAATACAAAAAAAAGTCTTTTTTTATACCTTCCCCACCACATGGGCCAATCGGGGTAGTACCTTCTCTGCTGCCTCCAAACCGCCTACTTCTGACCCAACTCTCTTTAAAAGCCTCCTCGCTTAGAATGAAAGTGCTCATTTTCCATAATCCCTTGCCCCGTGGCACGAAGGGGACATCTACGTAGAGCCGAATTACCACTGATAGATGGTTGATGAAAGCTACTGCCACAGTCTCCACACTTATCTTCTTGTCACTCAGCAGTTTCGATGTGTATATCCGATCAATCCCATCGGGGAGTAGTGCGTGAAAACAGTCCTTAAGGGGTTAGCAAGCCACATGTCGTGTAGATCAAAACCACGAACTAGTCCGTCGAGCGCCTTACTATTGCTGAAGTGCCCAGTGCTGTCTGTCTGATTAAGTACACAGTTAAAGTCTCCTCCGATGATCATTTGGATGGGGAGGCCCTCAGCAAGTAGGGGAGTTCATTGTTGTAGAAACGACCTCTCTCCTGTCGCTTGGCTGTTCCTGACGGAGTATAAACGTTCGCCATACATATGCCTCCATATTCTGCCTCTATTCCTCGTCCCGACGGTAGCCTTGTGATGTTTGTGATCGTTATCTCGTTCCTCGTCACCATGGCGGTGCCCCGCCCTCTCGTCCCCACACTGGTGTAGGTCTTATAACTGCGCAGGGTGTCGATTGTGGAGTGTGCGACTTCCTGAAGGAAAAGAAGGCCTATCTCTTCTCGACGGAGGAAGTCCTCTAACATTCCTACCTTCGTTCTCGAAGCCAATCCGTATATTTTAATTTCACAATCTTGAACACGTCCATCCCACCTATTTGAGTTTGATCGCTTGTGTAGTTACTTACGTGGAGAGTGCGTTTCTCGTCCTGCTACGTTTACGCACGTGCGACCGTTCCACGATACTCTCTATTATAATTTTTTTTTATTCTTTTGGGACTGCTCGATGGGGTCGCAGTCCTTACCTCCTCTACTTGTTGAGTGTGATCCTCCACCACTCCCCCACTTCTGATTTCCTGCTTCCCTATCCCTCGTTCTTCTTCCTCCTGCGCCTGTGTTGTGGTACTCACGTCTTCGTTTGGTAGGCAGTAGGGATTGGCACTCCACCGTTGCGTTTGTATCTCATAATATCTCCCCTCCGCAATCCATTGAGTCCTCTACGCCCGGTGTCCCCTCAACGCACGGTGCCTTCGCAACATTCCGGACGTCGCATCCGCCTACCGCACCCCGTTCCGGTTCTTCGATCTATTCCGTCGCTACACCAGTCGAATGCGTGTTGTCCTCTTGCATTGCATCCCCATCTTCTGCTTGGCGCTCCTCGCCGTAGCCCGTTTGTATACTCTGGTGGTCCGCCTCCACCTCCTTCGCCCCTTCATCAGACCTCGGACTCCTAGTTCCACTTACCACAATGTTGACCCATGATACTGTGGGCTCCTTGGTCGTTGCAACCCCCACTCTTCGCCTCTTGGGGCAAACCTGATTGAAATGTTCTGTTTCACCGCGCCATAGCAGGCCGTGGGCTGCCCTTCATAAGATAGTAACCCTCTATGTACCGCTATCATCATATGGGACGGAATATGCTTCGTTAAGGTAATCACTACGATTCTGACACCGTTAAAAACCTTATAACGATAGGACTTAAACGCACTCCCTCGCTGCATCTCCTTTATCTCAAAATATTGGGAGAAGGCGAAACGTACTGCCTCATCTGGTGTTTCAGGGGGAAGATTTCCTAACCTCACACGCATCGTGCTCATTCCAGCCATTTCGATCTTCACTTGCGATATTTACCCATTGTCGTGTTTGTATTCGGACTGGCCGCTAGTTGAATGGAGTAACTCCTGCAGGTACTAGAAATCGGTGAATTTGAAGTACACTTGGCGGCGCGTCCTGTCTACCTGTACCATGGTCACTACATTTTGCGGCACGTGCAATTGTTCGAAAATTCATTCATAGATATCAAGAGCTGAAATTCGGGGGCTTTTAGGGTCAAAAGAACAGACCACAGTGTTCTGTCGTTCACTCATAATTCCCTTGTTCCTACTTCGCTTCTCTGCACTCACACTAACAGTATGGTAAACCACACTAAGCAAGTCACTCCCTTTCACTAGCTGCACGCTGGCTGGCACTGCTTCACTGCACTCAACGACTGCAAGCAGACTGGATTCGATCACGGACCGTCCAGGCCGTAGTCAGTCGCTATACCGATTGAGCCACCCAGCCCACGTAATACTGAGAAGAGAACTAAGAAATTTCCGGCGAAGAATAGGTGCATCCTTCTACATTAATGAAGAAACAGGAACAATGGACTACAAGTCATCCATCCACTATAATATGCAGTTTTAGGCAAATCTTCAGGGCAGCCTGTATCAGTTCTTAAGTTCTTTACGCGCTTTTTAATCCACTGTCTCTACGTCAAGTACCTTAAGTGTCTTCATATGGCCTATAATTTGTACATGGAAGGTCATAAAATTTCGATACTTCACACTGCAGTATGAAGATAAATAAATATTTAAACAGCAGCACGAAGCGCAGTGAAGTTTCAGAGATCCCGGGTGCTGCTTTAAAGTTTGGGCCCTCCTACAGGGTCGTACCTCACACCCTCACAATCCTCCTTCCAACCCACAGCCAAGCCCAAACACGTTACAAGCGCTAACACATTCCTTATCAATTATTTAAACTGCAAAAACCTTTCTTATGTGCTTAATTATTAATTGCGGTACGTGACGCAACGTTAGTACAGCAAGATATGACAAATGGACACAGAAAACCCAAGAATACGGAGATCTAAAATTTGAAGTAAAAATGAGCTACAAATTTAATACATGCAGATGTATTGAGGGAAAATGTGCCTCCATAAATTTAGGGTCCGAAGGCGGTAGGCAAATGCCCAGGGTCACGGTAGGCAATGCTTCAACACAAATTTATTGCAGTTTAGATAAAGTAATGTCATATTTGTTTCCTCCATCTCATTTCAAATAGGCTTGTATTCACCATTTTTAAAGTGTATACTCCATCCGTATTTAACGTTCCAAATTCCAACAGAACGAAAGGTTTGTACACGTACATTATGATAATATTGCAGAGGACTGATTATTTCAGACGCAGTTTAATTAATGTAGATTCTTCGGTTTTCCCGGACACAATTAAAATTGCCCCTTAACTTTACCATGTATTCTAATTACAGTCAATAACTATCCACAATGCGAACAAAATATTTTTCCGCCTCCTTTTCCTGTCTCAACATAATAATCACCATAATTAACTACAGTTTTTTAATTAATTATACCGTATTTCACACAACACACACACACACAGTGCTTATAATAATTTTTCATCTTGTCATTACACACTGAACACTCATTTTAATGCTTGAAAGCAAAACGTTGGGCTAACAACAAGGGTAGCCAGTTAACGGGCGTCATCATCTCTTATTAATGGGAACGCTCAGGTTCAACCCGTTAACACTCCTGTCATTCAAGTACGCACCCGGTACTTCTAATTCAGTCACTCGAGTTCTCTTTTCGAACAAGTTATAAATTAAGTGATGAAGAAATTTCAACCTATTTTATCGCACGTTTTAAAAGCGGTTAATTGAAATTCGAGCAACTTTTTATATAAAAACGTACTGCCTATGCCACAACAAATGTACTGTCTCTATTGAAGGTACAAACCAATCAGTGTTGGGTAAGACAATAACTGGTTTGTACTAAAAACCAAACTATATATAAATACTCTACGCACGTAAAATTCTGAGCTTCTGAATGTTAACGCAGGTGGTTTCGATAACTTGCCACTGTGTCGGAAGGTCGCGGGTCCGATTCCCGATGGTGTCATTGGATTTTTTTATTGACATAATCCTTCCGAGGTCGACTGAGCCTCTAACAGAAGAGCGTACCAGGAATATTTCCTTGGGAGTAAAGGCGGCCGTTGCGTAGTGATGACATTACAACTTTCATGTGCCAATTTTCTTGAAATTTGGAAACCTCAGCCTGCTGGAACCCTCAGGATCTGTCCAAATTTTCAAAGGTACTGTTTATCTTTTACTGTGACATAAGGATCTGAACATATCAAACAACTGTCATCACTGCAACAGAATGTAGACAAACTGAGATGATATAACGAAGTTTCATACCACATCGCCAAATTTCACGGCGCTACCAACATTCTGTTGAGGTGAAATGTTGTATAATCTATGTTAGTTTCCTCCATAAATATACATCTAAAAACTATACCTACAATAATCACTCGTTTAATCATTATTTCATTCAGACTGCGATATATTTGTGCCTTCGGCAATTAAAACTGTATTTTACGTCCTTAAAATTAATGACTTTCAGTTTCTAACACCAGAAGCCTCCGCATTCGCTGGTACTGAGACGCAGAAACAGAGTACTGCATTTATACAAAACGGGGGATTGTGTCGGCGGGTTTAAACAGAAGGCAATGCAGGTCAAGTAATAGCTAAAGCAAGAGTAAGGAAGTAGAACTGCTCGTGGATTACTTTAAATAAGATCCCGAATTTTCCCCCCAAAAGATTACGAAGTGTGGCACTATGACTCGCCTACACTACTTCACATCTATTTACGCATGGCACTGAATACGGATAGTATGATTTCGCAAATTCAGAGGAAGCCAACCGAATATAATAAAATGAGAATAAAGACAAATTAAGGCTAATTTACGTCCTCATTACAATTCCTTGTTTGTGGGTTGACAGTTGTGTCCAGTACCGTTAAAAGTAACAAGTGCTCAAATCAGACGATACACATCCTTCAGTCACCGAACCCAGTGGCTGTGCGGTCTAAGGCGTGGGTCTAGGGCCTCTCGATTACTTAGACTGCGTGTTTGAATCTCACCAAGGTCATGGATGTCTGTCTATTGTGAGTCTTGTGTGGTGTGTTGTAGATGTATCTACGTCGCGCTGGTCAATCGTCCAGAGGAGTCCCCTCGAGTGTCGTGTGTTTTAACTGAGTGTAATCGTCCAGCCTCGATAATGAAAAGACTCTGGCCGACTGGACACTACATGTTGCCTGACACCATCCTGTCAGCTTACGCAGTACGGATCCTTGTAAACCGAGATACGGAGTGACAGAATGTTGACTTGTCTTCATAGTTGAATAGAAACGTGTGAATTTGGCCGGTCACGGGTACGAACTGAAAATATTTTGTAGGGAATAATAAGGCATGTTTATGAGATATCATGACACGTAATTCCTCATCTGCTTACTTTCCTTAAAAATTCTATATCCTCTGGGTAAAGCAGTTCATATTTACGAAACAAGAACTTAATATGTTTGCAGAAGAGGGAAGTGTCCTTGTATGCAGCCTGTTTCGCTGCGTGTGACGTCAAAATGTCGCCAGCCAGGAAAACGGTGCAATAACTCGCACGGATGGAGTGTGGTGTAGCCCGTCTGTAGAACAGGACCGATAGTTGCAACAGTGTGCTGTTTGCCCTGTAGGGCCCAGTGCCATCCTGCCTGTCGGATCGTGCCGACACCCAAAAAATGAGATCTTGTCCTTTGTATAGTACCGCTAGCTTTGTGTTCGGTCCTGTAATGTCATGCCCCTAGCGAAACAAGCAAGTCGGCCCTACACTTTTGTCACCGTATTCATCTCAACAGAGTGTGGAGATAGAATTTATATAAAATAACGGTGCACTGAAAAAACTGTACCCTTAAAATTCGACAAACTTAACACGCTCAGTTTGCATTCAGTCGTATTGCCTTTTTCTCGTAACGTTGAAATAACCAACTGTAGCAATATAGAGGACAGTAAATGTATGCAATAGGGAAGAGATTCCGAGTTCTATTCGGAACTCCATATCAGAACTGCGTCCCGTCTTCCGCAGATTTTGGTGAGTTGTTACGCCATAAGACCATAAAACCAGTTCTAAGTGTTATAGAATTCTGCCATTTCTTAAGCATTAAAAAGCCTATGTGTTTTCTCATGACCAGCTGGAATTGAAACGCATTATGTCAAACGTTGCCCATTTATTGCTTGAAATGGCCGAGATAATGGAGTTAGAACATCCATAATAATATCCCACTGCGGTTAAGTTGAAACCGTAGCCCATAAACGCTCTAACTGTTATACAATTCCCGTTTGGCCAATGTTATAATTTGATAACCGTCGGATGTAAATAAACAGATGTTAAGACCCCAATAAAATTTTAACCACCGTACGTGTTGGCAGAAAATTGCAACAGCTGTAACGCCCCTGTCACCACAAAGAATAACATCATATACCAAGCCTGGGGCATGTAGTGTTATGTAGTGTTATGTAGTGTTATGTCCACTCAGCCAGACACAACACTAACTGCGCCCTTCTTTCTTTTTCGTTTTTCTCATTGTGTCATGAAAGTTTATTAAACGCGTTTCTTTGTGGTAGGATGATTCTCTCTCTTGCCTGAACGTCAAATGGATATAATTAAATGGAAGAGCCCTTTACTTGTTTACCCTGCAAACCATCTACACATAAAAACAGAACAAAACAACACAAACATATCACTTATGCCTCGAATGTATTTCCCAGAAACTCCACTTTATTTCGTGCAGGGTTCCCATGGAAACGTCACAACTACGGAAATGTACAGTGCGTTGGGCAGCATGTCTGTTGGTTACAAAGCAAATTCATGTCCATGGTAACTCATCCATTATGGTACTAATTTACCTCTTTATAGCCTATTTTACGGTGTTTTAATTATCTCAAAACTAGTGTTGAATAGCAGTATGGGTGGACAATAAATAGAGAATGATTTGAAAGAAAGCGTACTGGCCTAAAATAGGTGATATAAGGCCTGAAACTGCTGGAAGGGACTGAAGGGAAACATGAAATTCCGGGTCAGGAGATCGATTACCCTCACTGTCGTATCTGCTACTTTTACACGGTAACTGCAGTAGCCATAACATAAATTTTTAATTAAAACCCACATATTTTATCAGCGCTACTGAATTTTCTTCGTCTAGCATTTCGTATGGAAAATTAATCTTAGGGAAACTGCCTCTGTCTCCTTCCTCAAAGGTCGGGAGGTTAAAAGATGGAGAGGAATCGACTAAGTTGTGTACAGTACAAAAAAATGATTTCTAACCCTACTTCGGTGATCTCCCATGTTTTACAAAACAAAGTACAGTAGAGTCTCGTTTTGCGACGGTTCGTTTTACGACGATTCACTTTTACGACCCTTGTCAAGTCGGACCGAGCACTTCCGACTTGTGGTGCATCACTGTCGCAACTCAAGCGTCCTTCCTCTTCTTATTGCTCTTCTAGCTCTTTTCCGGTGTGCACGTGTTTTTCTTTTTCCATTTTAGTGCAGTTCTTCTATGTTTATTGTGATTTTTCCACACATGACGTCCACCAAAGAGACAGAAGAGAAGACAAAATCAAAACAGTTGACGTTACATCCTTTCTTGATGTCTTCTGAACCACGGCCTGGACCTTCTTCAACAAAATTAAAAGTTATTTCACTGATAGTTTTCAATTATCTGTGTTTTTTCTATATACCTAATTCATTAAATTAAAACTGTACATCTTAATGTAAAGAAATATTGTAAGTTATGAAATTATTGGACTAATTTGTTTGGCCCATGAACCTATCTCAATTTAAACCATTTAAATAGTGCTCGTTTTACGACGATTCAATTTACAACCAAATATTCGAGAACGTAACCCCCTCGTAAAACGAGACCCTACTGTATAAGGGCTACATTACATATAATTACTAACGTGTATACCCTAAAATATCAACTTTAAATCATTCACAAAAAGAATGCCAGTTTCTGAACTACGCTATAAATCTCTCATTATCTGCAGTGGAGTTCATAGACTGAAATTTTCTCCCAACTGGAAACTAGTGAGGTGTGAATAAAGCAATACTTATAATACAGACAAAATCACTCCATAGGTATTGGTATTAACGTTTCCACACAGCAATCTAGTGTTTTTAAAAACTAAATATTTGTTTATTTGTGTTGAATGAATCTCGTTACCAACCAATGGTGGTCACTGACCATTTCTCAGAATATACAGTACACTCAAAAATAAAACATTAGCAGCGGCAGTGACAAGAACGTTTGTTAATGTTACACAAACCGAGAAAAATACACTACGTTTCGGAAGCAAACTACTTCCTTCTTCAGGAACCTAAAGAAGAAAGCAGTTTGCTTCCAAAACGCAGAGTGTTTATTTAATATATTATGGCAATTGAAAATTTATTGTAAATGATACTGATATTACTCATGTACCATGTTATAAATTAAAATAATTTCCTTTTTATTAAATAAAAATAACAGTTAGTATGCTTACAATAGCAAAATAAATACTGATACAACAGTCAAAATAATTTAAATCCTGTATCTATAACACAAGGAAAACACAAAGAAGACCATAACCCTCTAATTTCAACAGAACACCAGACAAACACAATCAAGACTGACCATGAAGTTAAGAAATCAGAGTATGGATTGTCGAATTTTCATTACTTTCAGGTGTCCTATACAACGAAAAATAAGTCTGACAGTAAGTACATGTCTATTGGCACTTCAAGGGACTAATTATCATCTAGCAGAAGCCGTTCTCAATCAGGAAGAGTGAATATGTTTGTAGTATACTATATTGTACGATCTTAACATCACTGTCTCATTTAGCCACAAAAAATATCAGAGTACTGCATTAAGTTTCGATATATTTTTTCCAACATGGGTGCTATCAAAATAATATTAAATAGTCACTCTAGCACGAATGTGGCTTTATTTAAAAGCTACACGTTTCGGTCTCAATATAAATCAACATCAGGTTACAAAATGTACAGTAATTAAAAGGTAGGTTAAGTTTGAAACATACAAAACATCACGTTATATACGGGATCCCACAGTTTTACAATATTGTTGTTTTACAATAAAAATGCAAAATTATGTATGGTCGATGGTAACTGTACCGTAATACTGGGAATATAATATTGATATTCTTTCTGTATTAGCTTCTACAAGCAAAAGGGTGAAGTATAAATATTAAAATATATGCTGTCCCAGGTGTTGGTTGTAAAGATTTAGATTGGTTAATTTATGGTATACGTCACGCCAACTTAGAAAAGTATACAAAAAATGTTGCATTTTTTAGTTGTTCCTGTTACACGTGTTTTGTTAGTTGACCAAGTTTTACCAATATTCATTAATCTTACAAGTATACTTCATAAGATCCTGAGTGAATACTTTGAAGGAAGATTGGTCTTCAAAGTCGTACTACTGCGCTCTCGGCCCTATACACTTGTAATAATTACACCTGACAACATACGAGTCTTACATCTCGAACTAATTTAAAGTTTTCATCCTGAGGATAAAATGGAACAGGATTGATCGGACGGTGTGTTCTGGAGTTTACTGCGAACGGTCGCTTCTCTGTGGGTTATTTATCGACTCTGTCAGTGTGAATATGATAAATAACGACGAACGATTACGTGATCGATGAAAGATGAATTGGAAATTACTTAGAAAATCGACTGCGACTTATTCGAGGCATCATCACGCCATTCCTGTGGAGGGACTGGAAATCTACGAAAAAAAATTGCTGATATTTCAGCCGAAACTACAACCAGGCACCTCCAAAATTTAAATGCACAATCCTTCCACTCCGCTAACACAAGTGTTGTGACGGGTCCTAGCGATTCCATATCGAAAAGAACTTTCTTAAATATTCCTGCAGGCAAGCTCCTGTAGTGACTACCAAATCACACAATAAACAGGCCTGTATGGAGAATAATATATATTGTTGTGGAAGTTTTGAATCCTTTCAAAACAATTCCTGAACCCACTGTTTGTTTTACGACATTTTACGTCTATTAATTTCGGAAATTGAGATATTTTTTTTGAAAATGACAAGTCATAAATGACCATATACATACGTTAAATCTCTTATTTAAGACGTTAATATAGCTACGTGTGGGTCCGGTAGCTCAGTCAGTATAGCCACTGACTATGGGCTGGACTGTCCGGGATCGAAACCCGACGGGGACGAGGTTTTCCGCCCTTCCACACCGGCCCCGGGGCCCACCCAGCCTCCTGTAAAATGGGTACCAAGTCTTTCCCGGAGGTAAAGTGCGCCCGGGGCTTGCTGCTGACCACTCACCCCCTTCTAGTGCCGCAGTCATGGAAGAGTAGAGCTATACCTCTACCCACCCTCTGAGCCACACCGGGCCTGTAACGGGATCAATTTACCTTTTTTTTTGCTGTAGTTAACTACAATCTTAAATTTAAGATACAGACAGCACACCGATTTTGGATCTGATGTAGTTCAAGATTTTAATAAATATATCTTAGAATGTGTAAACTAAGGACAACAGAACACAACAGTTTGCCGGTATAGCGACTTGCTAAGGGCTGGACGGTCCGGGGATCGAGTCCCGATGGGGGCGATATTTTCCGCACTTGTCCAGACCGGCCCTGGGACCCACCCAGCCTCCTATACAATGGGTATCGGGTCTTTTTCAGGGATGAAGCGGCCGGGCGTGGCGTTGACCACCCACATCATCTAGCGCCGAAGTTAAAAAAGAGTAGAGCTATAGTTTACCTCTACTCTCCTCTGGGCCTTCGGGGACTGTTGTAGGATGAACTTTACCTTTACCTTTACCTTTTAGAATACAGTACCCACTGAAAAAAGCAATAAGAAAGCATACTATACATTTTTGTGCAGCAGAGACGTTATGTAAATTTTATTATAAGCAACAACTTCTCACTAAGCAGAGAGGATCTTTGAAAGCAAGCGATCTGTCGAGACTCACTTAACCACTTAACCACCAGTTTAACAACAAACATTTCAGTTCGTTCAGTGATACTATAAAGACCATTCGATAAGTAAATTTATTGTCATCATCCTGCGCAATTAACCGGCACATCTTGAAGACCTGCCGATAGTGGAGGCAGTTCTCCACTCATTCATAATAACTGTATTCGAATGAGAATTGTGACCAGGTGCAGTATGCGACCGCTTTACTGTCGGATAGACAGCCCACGGTAGCTATCGGATAGTTTGCTGTCTGCTCTGTCAACACTCCCCGAATAAGGCGACGTAAGGATCCTGCTGCTTCTCGTCGCCCACCCAGCATCCTAATCACTATACTAACCGAATTCGACCAGCTCTGAAATTGTTATATAGATGCAGGTAAGGGATGGGATATTATTAAGATCCCAGGCAAAAAAAGAATTAATATTTCTTCTAAGCATGTAGATAAAAACGATCGGGGTCTTTCTTGTAAATAACTTTATAGGACATTTAATTTTAATCCAGCATAAAAAGCAAATATTTAGAAAATAATTTTACACTTATCACACGGTAATCTAATTTGAGATGCGATGAAGAAATATTAATTTAACCTCGGGCCTCTTTTAAGATTTCAGCTTAACTCCTGTTCCATTTTGCACCAAACACTGGTTTACTCCGTACACAGCAATTCTTTTTGCATTTACTATATCTATGTGCTGAAAGCAGAAGCCACCAAACCAGCCAGCCATTGTGAGAAAGAAAACAGCACCAACTACTAATGTAAATACAGTTTCTGACACTCAGCTCATAAAGTCCTTAAACATTACAGTTTTAAACATCTAGTAAAAAGTTCTTTGTTTCAGTTCATTGCAGCATTCCAAGTTTCTTTACTGTCAAAAGCATTGAAGTCTGCTGTTATAAAGCTAATGGATGCCGTCAACTGGTTGAGACAGAAACCAAGGCTTTTAGTGTACAAAGCTTACTTCAAATTAGGGTAGTGGCAATCCAATAATTAAACTCAGAAGAGAGTATGGGTAGTTACAGAGAGAAGAACCAAAATGTGTTTTGCTGCTAATGTTGGGACGGAACGGAGATGGCAATCATCACCATGGGTCAGTAGAGGGCGTTCAAAAATTGCATTCTTTAAAATTTTAAAATCGTTAATGCTGTGCATATGTTCTACACCATCATTTTATTTACCAACCGTCGTGCACTACACTGTGTTTCTGCACTTTAATGTTAGTTCTTGCTACTACGTGTTTCGGTGTTTATTAACACAATCTTCAGGGAACTTCAATTTATCTACAATGTATTTGGATTGAAGCTACCTGAAGTTGGTGATAATAATGTGCACTTGTATTTACTGTGCCTTGTATTGTTTGTACTCTGTTTTTGTATTGTTTCGTTTATGTATATTTATTGTTATTTGTTTTGTCTGTACTAGTGAAAGGACTACTGTCACCGAGTGACAACTCAATTGCAGTAATATTAATAATAATAATAACTCCGAAACGCGCAGAAGCAATAACTAACAAGTGAGTGAAGAAACTCATTGTAGTGCACGAGGGTTGATACGTAAAACGATAATAGATTCTGTACTGTTGAAAATAGGCCTTGTCATACGTCACGCCAAGTAGACTTGTATATAATTACTTACACCTCGAAAGATCATATAGTTCCTTCATCTTTAGGGTCAAAGTTTCGAGGCACTGACAGCCATCGACAGGCTTCATCTTCTGGAAAAACGTCAAATTTCGCACCCTTCAATGTTGCATTCCTTCTTCAGTGACGGGTGTAAATGTGCTTTAACTTGTATCCATCTTACATATTTAATAACTTGTATCTAACTTTACCAATACTAAGTCAGTTTTCTCCAAGAAATGGTCAATTTCCTGAGCATTACAGCCACAGGCAATAAAACAGAATGTTCTACTAAAGGGACAATTTGGATTTTTCAATCGATATGAAAAATCTTAGAGAATAATATTTGGTTGTGCATAGCAACTTTGATAAACTTATGTCTAGCTAGTCAGTAGAGCGACTAGCTCTATGGGTTGGAAATTTCGGGTTCGAATCCCGTTAGAGGTAAGAGATTTTATTTTCTCCATAATCTCAAGACCGGCTCTAATGTTCATCCAGGCTCATATTCAATGGATATCGCGGTTCTTTCCCGAGGTAAAGTGGTCGAAGCATGCAGCTGACCACTCACCACTCACTTCCACACAACGCTGAGGTTAAGAATAACAGGAACTATAAATTTACTCCACCCTTCTACACCTTTATGGAGTGTACAAAGGCAACATTTACTTTTTTGCAGTTAGGTACTGTCATGTTCTTATAAACAATTTATAGGGTGTTCCTTTCAAGGTTAACGGACATTTCGCAGGTGAAGAAGTCCGGTTGTTAAAGGAGGAGAGAATGTTCATCACCGTTAAGAATATGGTCTTCTGTAACGTGACGCCGATAATTTGTTAGGTACAGAAACATTCTGGAGAAATCTGCTGCCTTTCTCTCTACTGACCACTCTCTTCCAAAACACCGTTACCACTCTGACAAACTACACGGCGTCACAACGCAGAAGTCAATAACTTCACAGTCACTACGTTGAACACCTCCCTGCCACTGTCATCGTCGTGTTGTATGCGACTAGTGCTCTCTGCCCTGTGTCCTGTACCGAGGAACTTGACTCCAAACCCACTAAGAAGTCCTCCTTAAACAAGACCGTTAATGTATTATGACGTAACAATGAGGCGCTATCGTGGAACCACTGCTGCAGCGGAAAAGCAATAAGTATTACATATTCTGAGTGTGTATTTGTAGCCTAAGTTATCCAGCATGCAATGCGCATACGCCATATTGTCACTGACGTCTGCCCGGCTCTACAATATTTTTCCATTTTTTCTCATAAAAAGAACGAATTTCGAAAAAGAAAACTTTTTTGAACATAAAATGTCTATATTAATTTTCACTACAAATTTGTTCGAAATATTTCTCATTCTGAGAAGAATTAAGAGGGACAGAATTAAAAAAGTCAATCAGTCTTCATGTAAAGTAGCCGTTATTCTTGTCAGATATTAATGGAACTTCCATTTTTTCGACAGACTTTCGAAAAATATTCAAATATCAAATGTAAAGAAAATCCTTGTAGTGGGAGCCGAGCTGTTCCATGCGGAGAGACGGACGGACGAACGAACGGACGGACAGACAGAAACGACGAAGCTAATAGTCGCTTTCCACCATGTATAAAACGCGCTTAAACAGGAAAGCTGACCTCGTAGAGGTCATGAACGTTGGTAGGGGGCATGGAGGTACAGCTCCACTCATACGTCACTTCATCTCCAGATGGAGTTGAGTGTTCGGCCTCATTTCCGGCCGCTTTTCCACCAGAGAGAAAAAGCTTCTGTACTCATGCTCTAGGCACTGGGTGGGCTTGACAGCCCATCTAGATATCGTGAGGCATAGCGAATTATCAAGGCTCTGCCGGGATTTGAACCGCGAAACATCCAGCCGATAACCCAATTACTATACCAACTACGCTATTCCGATTCCCTATGCTCTTTTAAGATCCAATTTATATACGTTCTACTTTAGCACCGAATAACGTATTATATGAATTCTCATTTCAACCATAAGTGCTAAATGTCTTGCCAATTTCATTTCTCCTCTGCAGTCAGCATGAATTATTAAACGAAGAGGAAAAGCAGTAAAGCTTCAGAGTACTCATCTGTCTTCAATCATCCGTCACTTCATGTTTCTGGGATACCAAAATTTTGTTCTATCTCGCCATAAAACGTCTATCCAAGGCACCTAGGCTAGCATCATTTCTTGTCACGCCAGAACTTCGTCACCAGTACCCTTAAAGGGTAGGGAAAAAGAAGAGCTAAAGGGTCGTGGTCATGAATTGGATCTGTATATGTCAATTTAAATACATAAATTTGCCCTCTACAAAGTTTCCCATCTTTTGTCGGTAGAAGTTTCTTCTTTCCTTCTGTCTACTGCAGCTAAAGTCACATTATATTATTGCGTGGTCGCCAAGTGCGAATCTTATATTTCGCAAAATATTTCTTATCGAAAGTTGTATACTTTTTGAAAGTCTGCCATCCAACAATACTCGAGAATCCCGTTTTACTAGATGAATCTGTCGTACATTCCAAAAAAATATGGCATGGCTCTAAGGGATTTACTCAGCATAAATACAGGGTTATTCAAAATGATTGTCGGGTTTTTAACAGCTTGTCATTCACAATACACTTGAGATAGGAGTATATGTATTTTTTTTATCTAATAGAACAACGCTCCAAGTTTTTGTTACATACCTTACAGGTGCTCTGTATGTGCACCCTTCGTGATTCTACAAACATCAACACGATAATCGAGTTCTTTCCAACTCTTTGTAGCATGTAACAACCTTCAGTTCCGGGATACTTGCGGGAAGAGGAGGAACATAAACCTGATCCTTGACGTAACTCCATAGAAAGAAATCACATTGGGTTGTATATGTAGAACGAGGTGAAATGTGTATGACAAGTTGTTAACATCCCGGTAATCATTTTCAATAACTCTGTATAGTTATTAGCTATTAAGATATACATATTTGTAAAATCCGATAATTCCTTAGAAATCCAAGTATAGGAAACAGGAGGACTTAATGAGATCATATGTATAGCCGTCCACATACTACAAAGCGAGTGGGCGAATGGTAGTGGGTGAGAGAGAAGGGACGACAGAGAATAAATGAGAGAGAGAGAGAGAGTGTGTGTGAGTGGATGAGTGAGTTTTAATTTTGTACTTGAGCACCGAGTTGTAGCAATAAGTGTTTGTTATTGCTTTGGCACTCAAATGCACTTGTGTCCATTGCGTGACTAAAGCACAGCATTCTTAAAGCACGAAGCTTCAAGACTAACTCTGTCTCCACACTGAGGTAAAAGACGACAAGGATCCTACTCATTTCAGACAAGTAGATAAACCTCATTTACTGTAAAATGTTCATTCCTTGTGACTCACATGCTAAAAGTAATTGCTACAGACAGCCTTTCTTACATTACGGTAAACGATTCTAACACATCTGTGTTCAAAGTTTTCGACTCAGATTTACATACAACAGAACAGAAGAAACTATTTACCTTTCTTAACCACCTGTAATTCCACAGCTTCGGTTTGAAGTGCCGGTTTTTGCACAAGATTTTCTCAAATACAATTCCCAAACGACTACAAGATAATAAATGAAATAATGTGAAATGTCAACTTGTTGCAACAAGTTGACATTTCACATTATTTCATGAGGAAGATGCACCTTCAAACAACCCTCAAGTTTAGAACGTAACACTAGTTAACTCTTCTCGTTTACACAATTATAATTAACTACTCTTGATTTCAAACCTACGCCGTGTTCTGAATGTTGTGTGCTTTCTTCTGGGTAATTCCCGGCGTATGAATTTTATATAAAATTCAGATGCCGGGGAATTACCCAGAAGAAAACATACAATATAATTAGCTAAGCTGAAGCTTGAGCTTCCCTTTGTTTCACATGTCTGAATACATTATATCAGGTGACTTGTTTTATACTTTGTTACAGATCGATCGCAACTGCCTCTGTTCTTAGTAGAGACAGAAACAAAGGCATTAGAAGCACTTCATCCTCTCAATCCTTTTCGTTAGACGATCATAGATTGCTCATGGGATTTATTTCTTCATTAGCACACAGAGAATATTGTACTATCTACGATTTGCTTTAAATCAGAAGAATGTATTTTGTCAACAAACGAAATTACAATATTCAATATGACTCTTCCAAAGAACAGTAAAAGTTTACCTCTATGGCATTAATTTTGTTGGGCATTGTTGGTAATGAGTGAGATAAGTAAATTGAAGATATTGCTATTAACGTCTTGTAAGGGATGAAATTTAAATGACAATTCTAAATGTTACAGTAGAACTACATACTATATAGACCTACAGCCCTGTTCATGTGTTACACTATACAGTTTACAGACCAGCCTAATGTGTCAAGCACTGTATTCAGTTAATGACATCATTTTATTCCAGCCAAATAATAATAAGAATAAACTCAGCCCTCTTTTTACTCCATAGTTGCTTTCCTGGCTAAACCAAAAATTATAATGCCATCAGAAATAAGTGGTTGGCGTAACAGAACACAGCCAGCCTAAGGACGTTAAACCGAAAAAAAGAAAGCGCAAATTAAGAAGTGGTTTAAATTGGCAAGGGGTTTTAAAGCAAAAAAAAAAGGGGGGGGCGTGAAACATGGGCAGGATGTAAGTAAGACATATGAGAATTATGGTGTCAGCGGTACCTACCGGTCGTACACAGAACAATATCAAACTGTCTGCTCGCAAACACAAAGCATTTACTCTTCCATTTATAGGAAAAATTATCATTTACCAATCCTATGAACAACTTATGCTTAATTTCAGGAACCATATATCAGAAGTTTCAAGTTGTCATGGCGCCAAGTGTCAAGATAAAGATCTACCGCAACGTGACGCTGTGCAGTGTGGCACATGGATTACACATTGTCAAACAAAACTGGATCCTACATTTCCAGGGCAGAGTACAAGTGTAGAAATTTGGATTCTACGCTGTCATGGCAGTAAGAGTCAAGAATCTCCTGCAATGCGCCACTGTCTGGTCTCATAGACAGATACCGACGTTTCGAAGAAACCTGGTGCCTACCATTTCAGGTTAAAATATATTTATGGATCCTTGATATTTAATATCATCCGTGCGGTAGATAAACATAAATAAATTCTATTTACAAAACACTACACAGCACATTTCAATTACCCACATACTGTAGACAGAAGACTACTTCAACATGTTTCTCCCAATTCTTACAGTCAACTTCAGGGATCACTTATATACAAGGGCCATTCAGTGGAAAACCGGAAAATTTGTATTAAAAATCGCGTGTACGACCGATATCATTGTGTGTAGGGTATGCGAAGGCGGTGACCTTGAGCTACCAATAGATGGCGTTGGCACGCCTGCGGCACGCATACGAACCTGGGAAACAGTTCAACAAGATGACGGTGCCCTTGCAACAGTGCACTAAGCAAGAGCAGCGAAGTGTTGTGAGATTTTTGTTTAGCGAAGGCGTGAAACCTATAGAGATTCATCGTCGGATGAGAATTCAGTACGGTG
>Ga0136643_10004090_pt1 | contig 19956 bp, 8 predicted proteins | sample TergutLab28metaG_FD_96883 | JGI IMG/M metagenome (GOLD analysis project Ga0136643, IMG submission 96883) | Labiotermes labralis P1 segment gut microbial communities from Petit-Saut dam, French Guiana - Lab288 P1 (version 3) (version 3) | ecosystem: Host-associated > Arthropoda: Insects >...
CCAACGACAAATGTTCTTCCTCGTTGGAGGTTGAATGTTGAAACGAAGACGAAACGCACGCTGCACAGCAGTCGCCGACTCAGTTTTAATGAACTCACGAACGCAAAAATTCTTGTGCTGCATTAGTAGCCATTTTGCTCTCAAATGACGCTGCTACACGGCTGTGCGCTAGGAGAGTTCTCTAGTGTTCTAGCGGTGGCACTTGAAAATTAGGACCGTCTCTTTCAAATGTTATGTAGATCATTCATATATCATCTATAGTTCAGGAAATATAAATATACAAAATTGAGTCTATCTTTTTGAATCACGCTGTATTTAGCCTTGTAGGGAGTATCACTGTCTGATTACATACAGTCAATTTTTAGTGTCCCGTGACACGAAATTTATCAATGTACATTACATTGCTTACGATTTTGTGGCTTTGTACAGAATGACGTTAATTTTTAAGGCATCTATTTTTGGGTTCAGTGTTACTGAACACTACTGGGTTCAGTTCTCCTTCTTGCCTTTATGGATTAGGTAAGTCAGTGCTTGTACCGGCCACACACACATTCCCATCCCTCTTTGTTCTTCGCTTTGCTCTTTTCTCAGTCGTTCTATAATTTCATGCCAATTTCGATCGTTAGTCTCACCCCTATTTCTGCATGGTTTACCCCTTTCTAAGCAACCGCAGCTCGAGTTTCTCAGTGTATTACACATGTTATGTATTGTGTCTGAACCTGTACAACTAAAAGAATCTTACTTTGGACACTCTCCGTCTCTTTGGTTATTGTCAAGCCATTTAATAGCCATATTCTTTGCAACATGCCATCGTCAAGAACAGTTACCTAACAGAAGGTTCTCATTCCTCCTACTACGCTATAACCCTTCGGCACACAAACCACTGAACAGTTGAAAGAATAGCCGTTATGTTGCACCTCCTACTGTAACGTTCGCGTGCTCTTTATTTTCTCACACCTTATATTTGCGTGTGTCACATGATTCTCAGACATCAGTATTTATTTTTCTAAACACTATTAACCGAATTGGCTTTGTAAGTGAGGTGCAGTGCGTTTTCTTGGAGGTAGGAACTGAAATTTTATAGTTATTTAGACGAATTTTGGGCTTGAAAGAGTTAAAAGGCGAGAGACTTGAGTAGACCACCTCTGCCGGAAGCAGGCCAGACCTGTTTCGAGAGGACTCAAGTCTCATGTTTTCATACGTAATCTGTGTGACTGAGATAGAAGTGCAGTGGTAGGACGGATTATAGAATCAGCTGTGGGAAGTCTGTCACCTGCAGGGCCTCACACATGACAAAAGTCAATACCTCACATGAGATGACGCGTGTGTGCTGAGGTGTTAGCACGTGTGGCGGTTCTCAGCACGTCGGAGGATAACGCGAGATAAGTTCAATATTGAAGTGTGTCATCCCTGTCTGTCTGTATGGTTTATGTTATTGTCAGAATACGGTTTCAATTTCGAAAGCTAAGATAATAACAACGACATGCTGCAGTCAACTTGACCCCTCGCACTTACGCAAGCGAATAGGGCGCTGTTTTACTGTTGGGGCATTTAAAAACCATCCTTGGAGTTAACCTTGGACTAGCTTAAGATGAGACAAATGCGGCTGCTGTATGCGTGCTAAGAACAGGCTAGGCTCGAAGTAGCATTTCGGCTGTTTGGCTCCCAGGCTGTTGCATGAAGTTCTGCACGTACAGGTCTGACGTCAAAGACATCTTCAGTTTCATAACGTCGTTAGTCATGTCCATTACAGGTCCTAGACTGGAGCACTGAACTGTTGCGTCGAAAGTTATAAGCTTGAGTTCTGTTAGGGTAAACATTTCTTTTTCAATGAATTATAAATGTGTTACAGATCATCATAATCATGATCATCGTTACATAATCGTCTTGTCTTTTTTTTAGGTAGAACTTTCATTCATACAAAGAAAGGTGTCTGTACGTAAAATTTCATGCTGTAGTCATGTGCCTGCTCGTTGAGTTGCGAACAGCATTTAGCATACGCCCGTACTTGATTCTGCAGTAACTCCTACGAACTGCGTGAAGCACCAGATTCAGCATGCCAGGCTTCAGTAGTAGGTTATCGCCACGAAGCCAAAAGTAAGTTCAATAGCGATACACCCAATAAAATCACCCCTTTGATTCTTGAAACAGTACAGTTCAAACTACGTTCACAAAGACTGCACATACTCTAAGACAATACGTTATACGATTTCAGAGCCCTACAGCAAGAGACGCTAATGTCTTCTGTAAATCTGCCACAGCAGACATGTTACTACTGATTATGGGGGATTAAAAAGCAGGACGATGGGGTGTCTTGTAAAGGGGGAATAATTATACTGTACCAAACTCCGTGAAAATAGGTAAGCTGATTCTAAAATTTAAACGGTGGTCGCACGCACGCACGCAAACACACACAAATCATACGCGGGGGCTCAAGCTTGAGGACAAATGACATAGTGATCTTATAGGCATACAACTTTCCCTTTAGGAAGGATGCAAACTAATAAGCGCTAAGTGGAGGGTGGAGAAGCATTGGGTCAAAGAAGCCTGAGCTGTAAACAGGGGAAGGAATATAAGAAGAGTACGAGGTATGGAGTATAGAGGAGGAGAAGACGAATGGGAAGAAAGGAGAGAAATAAAGGTGAAGAAAATCAGAAAAAAACGAGGAACAGGACAAGGAAAATAATGAAAAGTTGGAAAAGAGAAGAGGTGAAGGAGAATAATCAGAGTAATATAGGAAAAATAAGATAATAAAAGGACAAGATACTGTAACAGGGCCACTGAATGTTGAGTTGGGAACAGAGATGTCGTGACCTATTGTAATGAACTCTTCCACACCTAGCCTTCAGGGTGAAAAATCACACAATACGTTTAGGTACAAACAATGAGGAACCAGAATGTGACATTGCCATAACGGAATGTTAAATATACCTGCCCTCTCATCTCATTCGACTTCCACACTGGTGTGCAATTTCATGGTAGATATTAACAGTAAACCGGTTATGATGTAACACAGAAGTGCTTACGCACTTTCTTCCAGGACAGGAATAACACCGCAGGTGTCACCATACTGAAAACATTAAGGATGTAGAATACACACAATCTCAGTAATTTTAGAAAAAAATCCGTACCGAGATTCGAACCGGCGTTCTAGAAATGTCGCAAGCGATGTGTGATATGAAATCGATTATTTTTCATTGATAAAAAAAGGGAATATTTTGCGAGCAAATAGCCTGTTCGCTGTAACACTTGTGTTTAATTACTTCGCACTGAGCAGTGCCTTTTCCTCATCACCTGTTCGTGCAACAAGTCATAGTATTTATTTGAGCAAGTGGGAGTGGTTTGTCCGTTTGTTAGTTCAGGAGTCATCCCTAGTGTTTGATCGTATCGTCAGGATTTATCGCAGGTGTTCCATTCCCACCCTGTCCCCCTTCAAGATCTTTATTGCTTGCTTCCTCCAGTGCTTCACAAATATGAGAACAGAACGTATAATTGACTTATTCAACAACTTTAGATTACGCTTAGCTGAACATCAGAGTCAACTTCGGATTGCTTGGGGAATCATCACACGCACAAGAAGTGGGAATTAAACAGCAGACGGAGGGCGGAGGTTGTTTCAAGGGACTGCCTAGTCTGCAATATTTATATCCCTGTTACCTTTGTCTACGATAAAGACGTTGAGGTTTACCTAACGCGTATTTATGCCCGTTTGGGTGTCGCTGGTAACTTCAAAATTTTGGCGAGCGTTTCAGGTTCGAATTACGAACTGTCTAGCCGTCAGTCCATACGTCAGCCATCTTCTGTCTGCCTGCCTTCAATCAGATGGCAACACACTGAAGTAATCACGTTAATATATATAGCAACATTCAAAAAGAATCAAAACTAACTTGTTGAACAGTATTATTTTATATTTCTAATTAGATCTCCAATATGCAGCGATGTTTCAACGTACAATTACTCATGTGGATACAAATGTTGTTGTCTGATTTTGTGTGACCGTACATCATCGATACAATAACATAAACAGCCACCTTGATGCAACAATAATCATTTTATTAATAATTTCAATCAGCTCAACATGTTTCGGGCGATATATTCTCTCATTTCTCTCATCCTCAGGAGCACTAGACTGTGTTTACGGCTTGTGGTATAAAGCACCGACGATGCTGCCTGCTGGTGACCAGCATGCAGCATCGTGGTTGCGTTATACCACAAGCTGTAAACACAGTCTAGTGCTCCTGATGATGGGAGAAGATATCGCCCGAAACATGTTGAGCTGATTGAAATTATTAATAAAATTATTATTGTTGCATCTATTTGGCTGTTTATATAAATGTTGTTGTGTTTACAATTATTAAAATTATTACAATCAGGTTGTAGTTAAAATAAAGTTGGAATATAATTAAATAGAATTGCATATAGAGCTACAGCCCGATTTTAATATTTTTAAACACGACAACTGTTGTTAACTATGTGAGATAACTCTGAGTTGAAACCGCTGCAAATGACACCCTGAAGATTGCTAATAAATCTGGCCGAAACGTGTTGCAGATCTAACTTCATATAAGAAGAAGTCCTAGGTAAAAAGTTGCTTTCGATTCTTTGTGAATATAATACAGATGAACGGAAAATATATGACATAAAAAATACACCAGACTAATTGACTGAGCAATCAACTACATGTAGGTCTAATTAACTAATCAATTCAAATTCAGAATGCAGTGTCACTGAGCTGTAAATAAACATGCAGCTGTGGAGATATGCTCTTATGTTTTGGAACAGGAGAGTTCTTCACTGTAATTGTAAGAAATCACGGATTTTACAGAGCCTTAGTAATTAAATACCTAACATGTTCAGTACTCACTGCACAAAATTCATTTCAGTGCCATCGTTTTATCTGTACGAAGTTAACAGCAGGACGGCTATGTCAATCTTTAACCATAATTTTGAGTCCCTTAATTTTTTTGTACGAGAGTTGTTTGATAAATGAGCGGACTGTATGCAGCCGCGGTGTTTGATACATAAGCGAAATGTATGCAGCCGCGGTGTTTGATACATAAGCGAAATGTATGCAGCCGCGGTGTTTGATACATAAGCGAAATGTATGCAGCCGCGGCGTTTGATACATACGCGAAGTGTATGCAGCCGCGTTGTTTGATACATACGCGAACTATATGCATCCGCGGTGTTTGATACATATGCGAAGTGTTTGCAGCCGCGGTGTTTGATACATAAGCGAACTATATGAAGCCGCGGTGTTTGATACATAAGCGAACTGTATGCAGCCGCGGCGTTTGATACATACGCGAACTTTATGCATCCGCGTTGTTTGATACATACGCGAAGTGTATGCAGCCGCGGTGTTTGATACATAAGCGAACTATATGAAGCCGCGGTGTTTGATACGTAAGCGAACTGTATGCAGCCGCGGCGTTTGATACCTACGCGAACTGTATGCAGCCGCGGTGTTTGATACATACGCGAAGTGTATGCAGCCGAGGTGTTTGATACATAAGCGAACTATATGAAGCCGCTGTGTTTGATACATAAGCGAACTGTATGCATCCGCGGTGTTTGATACATATGCGAACTGTATGCATCCGCGGTGTTTGATACCTACGCGAACTGTATGAAGCCGCGGTGTTTGATACATACGCGAAGTGTATGCAGCCGCGGTGTTTGATACATAAGCGAACTATATGAAGCCGCGGTGTTTGATACATAAGCGAACTGTATGCATCCGCGGTGTTTGATACCTACGCGAACTGTATGCAGCCGCGGTGTTTGATACATAAGCGAACTAAACGCATCGCACAGCGTGACGACCAGGGTGTTCGGCATAGTTTGAGACAGGCATCTCACAGTATCACGAAGAATGGTTAACATTACACTATACATAACATGACAACACACGCCGTCCGCTTGTTTATTAAACAGCTTCTACATGCCTGCCATGTCTTACTCATCTCGTTATTCTTGAATTGCAAATTCATGCGATATGTGTTTGAAGTATGCAAGCTATAAAGCTCTTCATCATGCAGTTTTCTCTAGTCATTTGTCAGCTTTAAATATTCTACACAGTGTCATTTAATTTATTTTCTTACTTCTAGTCAATCAGATTCTCACAACAGTAAAGGACGCGAATTCAACTTGTAATTCTATAAATTTAACGCTTTCTTTTGCTTTATTTATCACATGAATGCATTATAGGAGCCAGTTTGTGTGTCTGTCCAGTTTCATTTTTTATTCTCTGAGTTAGCATGAAATTTTAGTAAAATTTAATATTTGGTGTCTGTAGGATGAATTTAGTTTTGTTTCACGTGCAACAAGGAACATTACTGATAGGAAGAGTTTACTTAATCTAAAGTAAATGTAATACTGGATTCCTACGTCACAGAAAACAACGGGTCTCCATTTTATTGACTTTAGGTCAAGGTTCCCTTTTTACTTCTGCAAATCATATGAATCCCTTAAATAATTATGCGGCCAAAACGCAGAGATATTTCGTTAACAGTCTTGCTCCGTTATCAGATTATTTACATGTCATTGCAGTGCCTTTTCTGTTATGTTAATAAACTTGAAGCGTGTCAGCGGTTAACAAACGTTTAAGGAGTAGGCGTGTAGGAAGTTAAATTTCTTGGAGACGCAAATTTTTAAATGTATTTTCGGTGTATTTACAGAAACCGCCAGTAGCTCAGACTGTAGTGTTGAATAGTGGGATACTTAGGAAAAACTGAAGTGGAAACTATGTGGAAATAACGCAAGTGTGTGTAATTTGAGGTGCTTTCTGTCGATTTGTACGAACGGGCCGAGGCAGAGACAGTAACCAGTTTCTGGCTCTAGAATTGTACTTGGATCCCCTGAATAAGAAGGAATTCTAGCAATTCAGTAGTGCCGTTTTGGTTGCAAAAGTGGATGAACTCTTCTTGACGGTATGATCCACAAGTAGTGTTGCCGGCGCAGTGACACATCAGCAGTGCGGTCAGGCTGTGTATCCTTCCACTGTTGTGATTCCTTCATTATCGCAGTTGGGGGACGTGGTGATGATTGAGCATTCTTAGTTCCGACAATAACCAGATGTTGAGTGGGTTTGAGTCTAGCGACAAATCGCCGGAGGCAGTAAATGGAGCGTCCAACATTTTTTCGACCAGCACTGGGGTGAAGAGGGTGGGTTCGATATTACATATGGTTTATTCAATCCCTTCAGCCCCTCCTTTTATTGATGATGATGGGGGAGCAATGGGAAATATGGCGAGACAATGGTATAACTTGGCAAACAAGTATAGCTACTGATGCTCTTTTACAATTCTGCCCCCCCCCCCCCAGAATATGGTTCAGTCTGCCATTTCACAGCTGCCACAATTGAGATGCGTCAGTGGACAATTCGCTTAGGGGCTGAGGAAAATACGGAATAGTAAACGAACATCACTGCACTGAATTTGCGTGGTTAGTACGTTGTATGAAACACGCCATTATTACCAGGGCTATCATACCAAGGAGAATGAGGTGGGCGTGGGATATACACATATCACGCGTGGGATCGACTACAGATATATACGAAATTTTAGTCCGAAAATGTTAAGGGAAGAGATCATTTAGAAGACGTTAGAGTAGGTGGAAAGATGGATCTTAACCCTCCGAAATCTGGAACTAACATAAATAATTTCTAGAACTCAGTTTCTACCTCACAGAAAACGCACTATTTCTATGCTACGAATAAAATCACGGAAAGATATATCTCAGAACCCCCCCAAAAAGAACAGAAGTGTATGAAAGTATATTATACACACTGTATACCTCCTAAAGGTTTCGGTCACTCAATTGTCCATCTTCAGGGAGCTGCATTACAAAGATAGACAGATCGAAATATGACAGAAGTTTTTGAACCAGTGCATATATATAAAATATTAAATTTTAAAAATAATAAAAACATTACTTTTAAAAATCTCATTTTTTTTTATTAAGTTTGTAATGCGCCTCCCCGAAGATGGCCACATGAGTGGCCGAGACACGTAGGACGTATACGGTGTGTATACTTTCATACACGTATCTTCACTTGTTGGTTTTGATATCCTATCCAATTGCTCAGTGCACGGTTATGCGTCATTTCAGTTTCACAGGAAGTTATTTTGAGGAATAAATGCTTCATTTTGAGTTTAACGCGAAACACCGTAAGCTCTAGACTGTGGATATAACGCAGAATTTTGTTAAAGCTAACAGCATGTTACATGCAGTAACCATGTGACTGACTGTGTTGAAGATATAATGTATGAGTGCGTGAATCACATTCCACTGTGACAGGCTGAGGTTCTTACAGCGCTGTTGATGAAGGTCCAAGTCTCGCTGGACATAACTCTGTGTCGAGTGATAGTTATCGACGTTTCGGGGAAGCATAGTACCCACCTCCGAATAGGGACCAGTTGTGTGTTTTTTGGGCGTGTAAAGATCGGGCCGAAGGAATGTTAGCTGTTCAAGGAGGTAAAGGTAAGGTAAAGTGCACCCTTGTACAGGCACTGAGGCTCTGTACAGGACGTTCGGCCCATAGGGGGAGTAAAGGTATAGCTCTACTCTCTCTTGACCACGGCACGAGAAGGGGGTGAGGGGTCAGCGTCAAACCCCGGCTGCTCTTTACCCCGGGAAAGACCCATTACCCATTGTACAGGAAGCTGGGTGGGCCCCAGGGCCGGTCTGGACAAGTACGGAAAATCTTGCCCCCACGGGGATTCGATCCCCGGATCGTCCAGCCCGTAGCCAGTCGCCATACTGACTACGCTACCCGGACCACAAGCTGTTCAAGGAAGACGGTGCTTAATATTGACCTTTAATGTCCAGTGGTGTTTATGTGTACCAGCCGCTGTAAAAACAGGCAACTACGTTTTTCTACACAGTGTATTTATGTGTGTTCCATATCAGTCTCACAACGAACAGTCATTATTTCCTTATGCGGCGTCCCCAACAGATTGTTTCTAGACTCTGTCGAAAAATTGCGAAAAACGACTATTAGCTTCGTCATGTCTGTCCGTCTGTCTCTCCGCATGGAACAACTCGGCTCCTACTGGACGGATTTCCATGAAATTTGATATGTGTATTTTCTAATGAGATTTATCAATCAAAATCATCTTATCATTATGAAGCAAATATCCTGCGTGATTCTGTCGTTTCATTTTCCATATCATCCTGGGTCTACATGAAAGTTATTCTTGTTAACTGGTTTTACCTCAATAAATTATCCTGTTAACCCTTAAATTTCAGTGACAACTAGGGCAGGTACGTATCCAGTGAATCTACTGTTTGCCTCCTGAAGATTGATGTTCATCCAAATTATAAATAAATTATAAAATGTTATAAAAATTCATTTCCTTCCTCACCCATAACACAATTTGTGACCGTTTAAAAATCCATCAAGACTGTCGAGGATAATAATTTACGTTTATTGTGAAAATCACAGGAAACAAATAAGTACACTGTGTGCGCAAAATAAAGAGCTTCTTAACGTTGCAGCAGGTTGTGGGTAAAGTAACCGCTGGGATTCCAAAGGCTAAAGGATTACATTTTGCACTGGGTACGTTTGCGCGCGCCTATGTGTGTGTGTGTGTGTGTACCAGTGTGGGTGCATCGCAGTTCAGCCTGATGCTCACATGTTCCCAGCTTCAAAACCGGAAGCCTTAACCAAACGTCGCTTGTAAAACTTAATGACATAATTCCACACGAACAACTACTTCAGCTCGCTGGAACTTAGACTGATTTTTTGTTTATCCGAAGAAGATTTCTCAGCTGAAAAAGACGGGATATTGTAAGAATTATACAAAAAAAAATGTTGAAGGAAACGACTGATACCTATTTAACGTAGTGCAGCACAGTGGTAAGTGTATGTGACATTTGTTTAATCTACAACTCTGCGTCTTGCCCATAGGAGACATTTATGTGTTTCGCATATTCTCACAAGCTGCCTTGACTTTTCCCCAAACAGAACAATATCATTAACCGTCTGGTCTTAGTGGAAACTATCTGTGGTTCATGAACAGAAGACGCTGTTTTTATATAGCTTAATTTTTCTAGAGTTTAATGCGGCTACTAAACTGGGTACCCAGGAAGCAACAACTCGACAAGTGTACAGGTGAGTGGCGACTGGCCTCTTTATTGGTGCACTTTTTTCTAATTATCAAAGTTTTAAACTAAAACATTAAGAACTTCATTAAAAGTTGCTTCACCAGTCATTAATTAAGTACGGAGTTTCATCTGATGGGGGGGGGCTTGGACCTCAGTTTCAATTTTCAGTACAGGACAGCTGGTGGTAGAAGCATCAGCGCCGCTCTGCGTGAGGGTGAAGAATCAATTACAAAAGTTACACCGCTTTATCAAATGAACTTTGTTTGAACAAGGTAATCACTGCCATCGGTATTCCCCCTCTGCCCCACACCGCTATGAAGTTCGGTAATGGAAAACTCATCTGTTCATTCTCTTGATGTCTAATCACTCGTTGACATTAGTTGGAAAATGAAGTTTCCTGAAAGAAATGGCTGTGTGATATCCATTAGCGTAAGTTGTTTCGTGGTATTACGGCCTATTTAATTATCCAACAGGAAAACAGAACAGGCACTGTGCCCTTCAAGTAAAGTATTTTACAAGAACTTCAAATTACGGAATATCAAAATATTATAGCATGCAAGCCTATGGGAAGGAGACGTTTTGGAGAGACGTAAGAAATGACATGCCCACGTGGCCATAATGAGGCCTTAAACCCACTTGACCTTGAAACTGCGTCTACTGTGCTTTGTTTACAATAAATATCGTGTGCCGCTAGACGTTATTATGCACAACTCATTCACTCACTCTCTTTCTGCACAGGGCAGAGTTTTTGTTGAGAATCTGAGAGTCTCGCAGTTGGTCAAGAAATTCCCTTTTACACGTATGGGTCAAAATACTCGGCGTCGCGACGTTTTACTTCGTATTGCATCGTGGAATTCTGTGGGCCCTGTGTCCCGCTTTTAAGTGGGTTTTAATGACAGTGGAAATTTAATTTTTCCTGCCGATTTTAAAGCGTGTTGACTTCTGCACGTGTCCACACAAGAAAGTGTACTGATTAAGCTGACTTACGCCACGCCGTCACATAGTTAGGTAACTGATGTGGGATTCAATTTGGGATTCACAGCGATAGAAAGAGGGCAAGTTTGAAATTACAGAGGCATAACTAGACTTCAAGCCTAGAATCTCTTGGAAAGCTTTTAGTGTAACATTCAATACCAATCTGTGTGTCTCACTCAACAACAGCCTTCTGATAACTTGCAAACTCAGTAATTGAGTTATATCAAAGGAGAACAAGCAAAATAATACAAATGGCATATTTCAGAGAAGAGGTGATCCAATACATTTTTCCGATTCTTTTATTTGTGTTTCTCAGTGTGTTGCTTTATTCGTTGTTATTGATTTACAGTTTGTGGGTGTAATATATTGAAGGACGTCACGTGTTTACTTGTATAAAGAAAGTTCCAGTTGTGCACTGGTTTCTTTTGAGGACTTCCTGTTCTTTTCCGTAGGCTCAGTTTACTTGTGATGCCAACCGACAAGAGTAACTAAGCGAGAGACTAAGTGAAAAGAGAGCGGATGGAAGAAGGTATTGTTTCTCAAGAAGTAAATCTCCCTTGTCGTCTGTAGAATTTATAGACCAAAACATGTTTTGTCGCCACCAAACATTAAACACATTTTGAATGAAGTCATCCCGTTGGGTTACCCGAATATTAAATTTATTACAATATGTTTCCGTCAACACAACTAACATTTAAAGTATAACATTACTGCGACATGTTTCGACTTGTGACATTCATCATCAGGCTGATCTAAGAACCTTTCAACATTTTGCAGGTTTTATTTTGTGCATTTGGGATCCCATACGCCTTACACCGTATAATATTATTAGGTAACTTATCTACAATGCTACTGTATGTAATATAAAGCATAAAACCTGCAAAATGTTAAACGGTTCTTAGATCAGACTGTTGATGGCTGTCACAAGTCGAAACATTTCGCAATAATGTTATACTTCAAATGTTAGTTGTGTTGACGGAAACATTTTGTAATAAAGTAAATATTAAACACATTGATTTTATATTCTGTTCAGATCACATAAAAATAATGACGTAATTTACAGTTTAGAGGGAGGTGTGGGGGATATGTAATTATCTAAATTTTCAGTTGCCTGCTAAATAGGAACATACCCACATCACCTTCTTTCATACACAATGGAAGAGTACAAGAGCAATATTACATAGGTGGCAGTTCAAAAGAACACACACACATTCCAAGGCGAAGGTTTGCAGCCGCGTAGTACACGAAATTACTGAAATAACGGAACAAAATTCTTCTCGAAGTTTTCAACAAATTAACTCAGGTGACTAGTCACGACGGCAGCTGGTCGTCGCAAGAGAACACGTTGTTAGCGGCACTTGGAACAATCACTTGACTAGGTGACTTACACACAAGCCATGCCAATTAGCTGTCAACAGCCAACCAACTACATCTATGATATGCACATTAGTCAGCAAATAAGGTATCCTGTATTGAGTTTCAGGATATGTAATTTAGATACCTGAAAATTTCACAGTATTTCACTAGAATATTGTTGCAGGCACTCTTGTGTGTCAGGATAGTCTCCCCCATTGTCAGCAGTCTTCCATTCTCGAACAAGAGCACGTATTCGCGCCCGGTAAACGTTGCTGTATCTGAAGATCTGTATTAATATTTTCCACACATCTTATTCTCTGTCTTCCAATCGGATATTTTCCCCACTAAGAGAGATCGAAATTCCTAGGCGAAAAACTTTCGTCATACGATGACTGGGTTTTTTTTAGACATCGTCCACAATCATGCGGTATTCTGAAGAGAGCACAGTGTATAAAGCTACGAAGAAAGACGAGAAATTAGCAATTGTAAGTGTGACATATCATCATAAAGCCCTTTAGATTTGTTCCTATTGTGTTGGATGTGCCTAAGCATGTAAATTAGCTGAGTTATGCCATCCTTTCAACGACACACTTAGAATATCAACGGAGAACTTTCCACTGCCCGCCGACGAGCCTTTTGCTTCCAGTTTATCCCGCTCGAAGACAATGGCGTGGTAACCTGAGCTTCCTGATATCATTGTACTCGTTGTGACTGTTTATTTTCTGTCACGTTCGGTGTCACGGACCCTCACTGTGTCCCCGTATTCGAATGGAAGTGCAACAGTGCTTGGAATTTTATTACTCAGGCGAGGCTCCTCTTGTGTACAGTGAAATATGAAGAAGCGTTGAGGTTTTGTAGGAAGAGTTCTGTTTTCGGAAAAGAGGTGGGCGGATTACATGTAGGTGGCTGTCTGTCCGCGCCTGATTTATAGAGTGACGTACATACTGCGTGCTGTGATCAGTAGCCGTGAACACAAAATCCACAAGAGATCTGAATAATTGTGTTGCTTCTGGTGTCGTTTAATGGAGGTTGTGTCAAATCGCGTGTGGTGACATAGAGCAGACGTTTACAGGAAGATAATTCTATAAGAAAGTGGAAAAAGAAAAAAGGAAACTAGACCGTTCGTTAGTATAACCACATGTTCCAACGCCAAAAATAAAAAAAAAAGAAGACACTGTCCACCCTATCTTGGTCGCATTTACGACCCCTTTTCCAAGTTTGTCCTAATTTTATCATTTAATATTTTATTCCTTTCCTGCAATCTATGTTTTCCGAGAGATTTCCCTCATCAAAAGTGCGTATGTATTTCTGTCTCTTCTGTCGGAGCCAATAACAACCCAATGCAGACCTTTAGTTTTCCCTGCCCCACCAAAGCTGTATGTATAATTACTCCATTCGTTGCTGTTAAGAAGGTGAAACTGCCCCTGTTAACGCACTAAAGACGTACAGGGGGAGTATAGATATAGCTGTATCCGTTCTTAACATCGGCAATCTGTGAGGGTGAGTAATCAACTTTACTGGGCGGCCGTTTTACCCTCGCGCATAGAACCCAGGATACCCTTGGCATAGGAGGCTGAATGGTCATCAGAGACAATCTGGACGTTTTGGAGAAGAGAATCATCTTTTGCTTCCTCCGGGAATCGAACGCCGGTTCGTCCAGCCCATAGCGTAGTCTCTATCTCGTATCCAACTTTAAGTGTACGCTGTAATTCCAAATGCATCGCACAAATATCGTCTTCATATCACGACAGCTAGTGACAGTAACAAGGTCAATAGCAACCGCTATCTGTTGAATGTAGTACCATATATCGGGAAGCCGGGGGTGCGATTCCTGGAGGGGGTGGGGCGGAGATTTACCTGCTCACCACCGCGTCCAGACCTGATCTAGAAGTACAGCTCTCGGGGCGCTAAACTTTCAACTTCCCTTTGTGCATAGGTAAACCCTGTGCGGCATGAAATTATGTTAAATATTATATAAATATTTTGTTTATATTTAAGAGAAAACACTGCACCTCGGTTAGAAGGATCTACTGCGTAATACTGTTTAGAAAACTATAAATGTTTGTTTTGAAAATAATAAGATACAGCAGTAGAATGTGGGCAAGAAGAAGAATTTAGAATTGCCAGGGCATGTGATAGGACACAGTGACTACATGTATTGTATAGGACACATTGACTACATGCGTTGTATAGGACATAGTGACTACATGTATTGTATAGGGGACATTGACTACATGTGTTGTATAGGACATAGTGATTACATGTATTGTATAGGACACAGTGACTACATGTGTTGTATAGGACACAGTGATTACATGTATTGTATAGGACACATTGACTACATGTGTTGTATAGGACACAGTGATTACATGTATTGTATAGGACACAGTGACTACATGTGTTTTATAGGACACAGTGATTACATGTATTGTATAGGACACAGTGACTACATGTGTTGTATAGGACACAGTGATTACATGTATTGTATAGGACACAGTGACTGCATGTGTTGTATAGAACACAGTGACTACATGTGTTGTATAGGACACAGTGACTACATGTATTTTATAGGACATAGTGACTACATATGTTGTATAGGACATAGTGACTACATGTGTTGTATAGGACATAGTGACTACATGTGTTGTATAGGACATAGTGACTACATATGTTGTATAGGACATAGTGACTACATGTGTTGTATAGGACACTGTGACTACATGTGTTGTATAGGACACAGCGACCACATGTGTTGTAGAGGACACAGTGACTACGTGTGTTTTATAGGACACAGTGACTACATGTATTGTATGGGACACAGTGACTACATGTGTTGTATAGGACACAGTGACTACATGTTTTGTATAAGACACAGTGACTACATGTTTTGTATAGGACATAGTGACTACATGTATTATATAGGACATAGTGACTACATGTGTTTTATAAGACATAGCGACTACTTGTGTTGTATAGGACACAGAGACTACGTGTGTTGTATAGGACATTAGTCAGTACATTTGTTGTATAGAACACAGTGACTACATAAGTTGTATAGGACATAGAGCTTACATGTATTGCAATTGGCATCTATACACGCGTACATGCAGACCATTCTCCAGCCATTTATCTTCTTACTGTAAAACGATTCTGTTCTTCTAAGACTATGCTTCTCAATCTATTTTAGCTCGGATAGCCCAGAAAAAAAACACAGAACTTAATAAAGAACTCCTACCTGTCCACAGCCAGTAAGATATGAAATTAAATAGCAGCATTCGTGTATCTTTTATGTAAATTGCCTGTAAAGAATCAACGACTAAACTCAAACTGATCGATAACCTGATCGTTTCTCCTGACACATCGACTGCCTACGGCGAGCTGTGTTAACTGACTTGACTACAGAATCAGGAAGCTTCTGCATCGAAGCAACGATTGATCGATTGATAGATTTATTGATTGATTCATTCATTGATTGCTGTCAGTGACGGAATGATTAGTGTCGAATGGCGTCATACGAACTTTAATTCGTACATACAAATTTAGGACCGCCAATAAAACTCTTCCGCCATTATGCACTTTCGTCTCTCGGAATCCCTAACACCCCTTTGCGGAACTCTGGGGTTCCACGGAAACGCGTTTGAAGAAACACTGTTCTAGGAAGCGAAGCTGCGTCACTGAGAAATCTGCATCCTGACGTTTCGAGGTAACGTAATGGGCTCATTTTCAAGGGTGGAAATGTCCAAAAATTACTGGACATTTCAATGCTTGAAAAGAGACCACCGCGCAACTTTGAACGTCGCGAACCAATTACTCAGTGGTTCGGCGTCACACCCAAAAAGAACGGCATACTCGGCTACACCGTTTTGAAAGCTTCATTCACCTTGTATTAAGTATATTGCTTCAAGGCTAATGTTCCGTGATTTCAGGCTTCCGCCACGGAGTAAATGAGGTCTTCGCTCTTCGATGTTACACGGCGTTGATTCATAGTCAAAGAAATTTCGGGACAGGCTGTGTCGAAACTCTGGTTAATAACTACCAGTCAATGCTGTGTAACATCCAAGAAGGGCGAAGGGATCAAAGCTAATATTCTTAAACACCCTGTAGTCAGTCAAACAGTGCTTCAGCCCTTGTAGGCCGGAAGATTACAAATGCTTTGGCGGTGGCAGAAGAAATCGTGGTTCTTACAAAGGGATGTTGTGGAAAATCGTGGAAAGAATCAAATATCGTCTTTCATGTTATGAGGACATAGGAGACAATACAGTTCAGGGATGTGTTCTTATGTGAGCACATGACGAGGGTAAAATGAGCACAATTCATTATACTAATCCTTCAGAGTACAGTGGTTTCTGTATCATTTGCTCCTACTCTTAGAAACTTGTCCATTTATTGTATTTGTTTATTATGACTCTTAAAATATACTGTGGTTATTTAAATAAACAGCTGGCGATTAGGTATTTATAAGGAGATGCAGTGTTTTCTGTGAGGTACGAAGTGAGTTTTGAAACATAAGAGGGCCATCTCAAAATAAATGCACAGAACGCAGTACCTACATAATAGAACACCAGATGTACGGGAAAGTGTTATAGTCCTTCAGTGTAGTCCCTCTTCTGTCGAATGACTGTATCCCAACTTGGAAGGTCCATGATACCCGTCAGGTCTGTAGAACAGTTGAGCTATCTGACGCGTCGGGTACTGGAGGCAGATAGGTCCTCCAGCATAGAGAAACGCACACCACGCTTGTTGATTTTCAATTTTGGGAACAGGTCGAAGTCCGGGGGACTCATGCTGGGGCTGTAGGGCGGATGGGGTAGCACCTTCCCCCTGTATCTGTCCAACAATTCACGGACATCCTTACCAAGGTGGGGTTTCACTGAGGTCATGCGGAACCCACTGGGCGGCAATTCGACGTTTGTGCAAGCGTTCAGTCAAAATGCGGCGGGCAGATGCTCTCGAAATTCCAGCACAATGTGCAATTTCTTCACATGTCATTCTGCAGTCTTCCTCCAGGATTTGGAGAACACTTTCCACACTTTGGACATCAGTCGACGTTCGGTGGTCGTCCTGACTTCGGGTCGTTCTCTATGCTCAACATTCCCTCACGAAAACGTTTTCCACATCACACACTTCCATCAGCGAACTGTGGATCTCCGATGGAGTTTTCCCGCGTAATGTTTCAATTCTGATGTACGCGCGCTGATCGTCATTAGTCACGGTACCTGAGACACGAACAGCCGCCATTTCAACGCTCTGTCGTTTCCAAGTGCACACACCTCCGGAGACAAACTAGACTGCACTAGCTGCCTGAAGTTCTCCAGTACAACTACTGAAATGACGGGAAAGATGGCGTCATTACTTACGCAGTGTTGCCAACGTGTGCATCTCTTTTGTGATCACCCTCGCACTTAGACGAACTCGTGGGTCGGGTAGCTCAGTCGTTATAGCAACTGACTACGGGCTGGACGGTCCGGGATCTAATCCCGTTGGGGACGAGATTTTACGCCCGTCCAGACCGGCCATAGGGCCCACCCAGCCTCTTGTAAAATGGGTACCGGGTCTTTCCCGGGGGTAAAGTGCGGCCGGGGCGTGTTGCTGACCACTCACCCCCCTTCTAGTGCCGCGGTCATGGAAGAGTAGAGCTATACCTCTACCCACCCTCTGGGCCACGCCGGGCCTGTAACGGGATCACTTTACCTTTACTTAGACGAACTCTAGGCTTTAAGGCTTAGGCAGTTGGTCGCCATTTCTCAACGCGGAGGACCCTCTGATCCGCATAGCCTGTGTCAGCTGTGTGGCGGATAAAGTGGCACGGGGGAGAGTTTTTCTCCGAGAATTCGGGTTTTCCTCTGTCATACCTTCCACTAATCCTCCATACTCATCATCATCTTAAAAAAAAAGACGAGAGGTGAGAACCTAGGAACCTTGAATGATCTTCCAATATGGCGTGGTAATTGGTACTTTACACGATCCCCCTTTGTAACGTGCATATCCCGACGTGCTCAGTATGGTGGGAGAACTTCTTTCGGGATACGGGTGGGGTTCATCGGATCCACACATATAGTCTTCACCATGTTTATGTATTTATTAGTATTTGAGATTGCAACGTCTGAGCGTGATCAGTTAATCAAATAATATTGTATTAACTAAAGGAAAACCAACAGTCAATTCATTCTCGAAATTGTAACACGTTGTTTCAGGTTATCACACTCTCCACCACGTCACTCACACCGCTGTCGTACTAGACTGCCAGCGTTAGTCACCCACTTCCGTTATCTGCTGCTAACTGTTTTCTCGTTTAAATCTCTCTTTAGGTAACCCCTCCTACCCGTCACCAACTGTTCTTGAATGTACGTTGGCAGTAAATTTATAAACGATGGCGGTGGCCAGGTGGCCAGCAATCGCTCAGCCTAATATACAAATATACAAAAAATATACGGCTACAGTACACAAGTAAATTCACATTGTGTTTCAGGCTACGAATGAGAATTCTGGAATATGATACCGTGTGGTTTAGTTGGTATGTACGATAGTTCTGGGAGAAAATCGATGGCATGTGTCATTCAGAACAGTTGTACTTATCTAAAAGACAATGTGGAGTCGAAACACGAGAAGAGTGCAATCTGAGCACTCGCCGCTGTGATAAGCTGAAACGTCGCAACTCTCACCCTGTTACAACGCAGTTATGAGGGCTGTTCTTAATAAATAATAAGAACCACCTGTGATGTGTCAATCTGATGTGAGGGTATGTAAAGTTTTTCAAAAAGATTTCCAGATGTAATAGACTACCGATAATGCCTATGACGTATATTCTGTTCTATTCTCTTCTGTTCTGTTCTGTTTATGGTCTGTTTTGTAGATGTGCACGAATCTTCGTACCGAAGTTATGACTTGTTTGTGGCTCGGTGACAGTTTTTTAATTTCTTTAACGATCTACTTTAAAAAATTCCTGTAACCTGTAGTTGCATCCAAATACGTGAAATGTATACTAATTTATATGAAAACGTCTGCAAACTTATACAAGTAACGCACCTTAATACACAACAAATACATTCACGCGTAACTTTTTTAAAAACCGGTCTGTTAATATTCTTAAGAAAGTCATTGCTGTTAACCTGAGAATATTACGAAACACGTAACAGCAGGTACTACTAATACCACCACCACCACCACTACCAACACCACCATCGCTACTACTACTACTACTACCACCACCACCACCGCTACTACTACTACTACTAATGCCACCACCACCACCACCGCTACTACTACTAATGCCACCACCACCACCGCTACTACTACTACTACTACTACCACTACCACCACTACCACCACCACCACCGCTACTACTACTAATGCCACCACCACCACCGCTACTACTACTACCACCACTACTACTACTACCACCACTACTACTACTATTACTACTACTACTACCACCACCACCACCGCTACTACTACTACTACTACCACCACCACCACCACTACCACTACTACTACCACCACCACCACCACTACTAC